>Ga0222633_1000028_pt1 | contig 146237 bp, 134 predicted proteins | sample AntAcemetageno48_FD_179816 | JGI IMG/M metagenome (GOLD analysis project Ga0222633, IMG submission 179816) | Saline water microbial communities from Ace Lake, Antarctica - #48 | ecosystem: Environmental > Aquatic > Non-marine Saline and Alkaline > Saline | place: Antarctica: Ace Lake...
ATGGCAGATTTACCGAGTAATCAGCCCATTGGGGCATGAATTAACCATGAAACCATCACAAAGTGGCTTCATATCAGGCCATAGTCGGTCTAAACTTTGTAGAGAAGGGCATTTTTCGAGGTGCCCAACACTTAATAAGGGAAAACCCTGATATCTCAACGCTCCCAAAATCGGCAAGTTAAAGGTAGAATTTTGCGTCAGAATCTTTGAGGTGATGAACGCATCTTCATGCAAGGCAAAGTTAAGGGATAAGAGAAGTCATGGCGTTGCGAGATTGGTTAATTGGTCTAGCCGTTGGCATCGCATTGGCCGTCGTCTTGATTGCCACAGATGCCTTCGAGTCCTTGTACTATTTCACGCGTGAGCGAGAAGACTTGGAGCTTGATGAAATTATTCTTGTGCTTGTCGCGGGTATTTTTGGGTTGTTCCTGTCACTTTGGCTTCGTGCACGGCATGCCATCATCACCACCAAACAAGCCGAATTCAAACTGTCCGAGCAACTGATCGAAACACAAAAGGCCCGCCAGATTACAGAGGTTGCCAGTCGGGCAAAGTCTGACTTTCTTCGAACCATGAGCCACGAGCTGCGCACACCCTTAAATTCTATTCAGGGGTTTGGTCAGCTGTTGAATACGGACCCCGACGCACCGCTTAACGAAAAACAACAACGCTTCTTGGACCGGATCACCACGAGCACCAATCACCTGTTGGCCCTTATTGATGATCTGTTGGAACTGGGCCGCATTGAAACGGGGTCCGTTAATTTGGAACCAACGCAGGTTGATTTGCAGCATATGATAAATGACTGCATCCAGATGATGCGGCGGCATGCGACCGATAAACGAGTGACGATTGAGTTTGTTCCAATGGATGATACCGCACGCTATGCCACAGCAGACCCGGTGCGCCTTCGCCAAGTTTTGATCAATCTTTTATCCAATGCAATTAAGTACAACTGTGACGGGGGAAGCATCACCATTTGCTCTTCCGTGACAGATCAGAAACAAATTCAAATCTCTATTGCTGATACGGGACAAGGCATTCCCGAAGACCAGTTACACAAACTCTATGTGCCGTTTGAGCGATTGGGGGCCGAAACAACCGATATTCAAGGAACGGGTGTCGGCTTGGCTGTCACCAAGCAACTGATTGAATTGATGGAAGGCACCATCGGAGTTGAGACGACCCCCGGCACCGGCAGCACGTTTTGGATAACGGTGCCCCCTGCCATAAAGCCAGTACAGCCATCGATCTAAGCTCTCAGGGTCAGATAACTGTTAAGCCCATTCTTCAAGATATTTTTGCTTAACTCGATCACGAACCGCCTTGAGACTCGACTTATCCTCACCATACTCCGAGTGATCATCGTAAGTGTGGAATGCTTCCCAAAGATAGGCGTCCGCATCAACGCCCCAAACTTTTTTGGATTTATGATAACAACAAATTGCTTCATCTTGAACGTCTAGGTTATTGGTGGCCTGTTCAAGACGGTCAACTATTCCTTCGAATTCGGTCGCATTCTCTGCTTCAATACCGAAGTGAACTGCACCAAATTCAACACTATCTTGCCTGTCAACAATTGTGAAATTCACCTTCGGATTCTCTGGGGTCCATTTGACATAGTCATTCTTTTCGATGACTGGCGGTTCACCAAATAATTTGGAATAGAACGCCTTTGCCCTTTCTAAATCTGCCACGACAAGGCCGATATGAAGTCTGGTCATATTCATTCTCCTTCAAGTTGAATTAATCTGGAACTTAAGTACCGCCTTTCATTCTTAAGGCCATATATATTTCGTTATAACGGCATATGCCGAATTATCAAGATATTTTTATCTTCTTCAGAATGTTGAGGCAATCATTGGCTTAATTCGATAATTCGGATACCGTCGGTGCATGAAAGAAAATCACGCAATCGAAGCATTTACCGCTCTGGCTCAGGCGTCACGTTTGGCCGTGTTTCGTTTGCTTGTTCGAGAAGAACCCAACGGGCTTCCAGTCGGAGAGATATCACGCCGCCTCAACATTGTGCCGTCTACACTTTCTGGCCATCTCGGCATTCTCAAACGGGCCGGATTATTGAAATCGACCCGACATCAAAGAGAAATACACTACGCAACCAATTTTGAGACCATCGGCGAATTGGTTGGTTTCATACTTGAAGATTGTTGCAATGGTGAGGCCAAAAATCGAGATAAGATACTGGCGTTGATGCGCTGACGGCCTCACTAAAAGCCCTATCAGCCAACCGGCATGACCTTTACCGTTGATGGTGGTATCTCGGTCGATGGAAAGCATGACAGGGTAGCATTATGAAAGTAAGCATTTTTCAATGTGCCGGTGTTTTGGGGCTATTGCTGTCACTTTGGCTTCGCGCACGGCATGCAGGAGTGTCACTCCTGTCCATTCGCTTCCAACTTGTCGAGAACATATTGAGCATCAAGGTCTCCTTGGTCGGCGGCCTGACGGAACCAAAAGACTGCCTCGGCGTCGCTCGACTCTACGCCTTGGCCTTCACTATACATCCAACCCAGGTAGTATTGCGCAGCGGCGATTCCTTGATCCGCAGCCTGGCGGAACAAAATGACAGCATTGGAATCACTCTGCGTTATACCCCAGCCATTCAAATACATGACGCCAAGATTGAGTTGGGCACTGGCAAACCCTTGGGTAGCGGCTTGGAGATACCAAGTAACGGCATCGGTATCGCTCTGCGACACGCCTAGGCCTTTTCTATACATCAAACCGAGATTGAATTGAGCAGTGGCATACCCTTGGTTAGCCGCTTGACGCAACCAAATAACAGCATCAGCATCGCTCTGCGCCACGCCACCACCACTTTTATATCTTACGCCTAAATTGTTCTGAGCAACAGCATTCCCTTGGTCGGCAGCCTTGCGGAACCAAAAGACTGCGTCAGAAAAACTCTGGGCCACACCTCTGCCGCTTTCATACATTAAGCCAAGGTTATTCTGGGCATGATCATGTCCCTGATTGGCCGCCTGACGAAACCAAGAAACAGCGTCAGCGTCACTCTGCTCCACACCATTTCCCGTCACGTACATAACCGCAAGACTAAACTGAGACCGAGCATCTCCATACTCAGCGGCTTTGCGAAACCAAAACGCCGCGTCAACGTTGCTTTGTGCCACACCTTCACCCAGCTCATACATGCGCGCCAGAATCCGTTGGGCATCTACGTTTCCCTGATCGGCGGCTTTGCGGTACCAATACGCGGCATCGGAGGTATCTCGGATTACACAAAGGCCACCGGCATATCGGTTTCCAAGGGATAGCTGTTCACCTGCATCGCCGAAGTAAGCAGTAACGCGCAGCGACAAAACATCAATCCAGCCAAACCACTCTGGGCAAGGATCGTCGCCAAGCTGATGAATTTCCATAGCCTCATCGGCATATGCGATTGAAATAGCAAATGAACCAAAGGCCAATACAAAAACAAGTAACCCTTCGTACAAAACGTGTTGGATGGTATACTTCCAGTTCTCAATCATCTCCCCCTCCTCGGCATAGACATCAATCAAACGCACCCGCATCGCCACGGAAAATCCCTAGCAACGCCTGCTTCGCCGGTTTGTCGGTTGGTGTGCGCGGCATGGTTTGAATGAACTGAATATACTTTGGCACCATGAATTTGGCCATGCGGGTTGCACAGTAAACACGCAGGCCAGCTTCGGCCAAATCACTGCCGGGCTTTGCGACGACGAAAAGAACGAGGTCTTCTTCGCCGGTGCCATCGGGCACCCCAATGACCGCGCATTCTTCGACGCCATCGTGGACGGCGGCGATTTCTTCGACCTCGAACGCCGACACCATTTCACCACGCACGCGAAGGCGGTCGTTCATGCGGCCTTTGAAGGTGAACAGCCCGTCCTCATCCAGCATCGCAAAGTCGCCCGTGTGGAACCACAGATTGCGCCGCGTTTCAGCGGTCTTTTCCGGCATCCCGAAATACCCATACGACATGATCCCCGGCTCGCGCGGACGAATAACCAATTCACCAATGGTGTTGGGCGGCAGCAGTTCATCATCGGCATCAACCACGGCAACCTGCCAGTTATCCCGCACCCGCCCACCTGCGTGCTCCAATTGCGGCATAACAACCCAGCCCGAATCGGTCGAACCATAGCCGCCGCCGGGATAGAGCCGCAGCTTAAACCGATCTTCAAACTGGGCGCGCGGAATCGGGATGGGCGTGCCCCAACAAATACGCACCGCATGACTGGCTTCTTCCGGGCAGGGCGGAGCCGTCCACAATAATTGCTGAACACTGCCGAGCATCATGAACCAGGTCGCACCAAATCTTGAGACTTCGGGCCAAAAGTTTGAGACGCTGAATCCGGGCCGAATGATGACACGGCCACCAACCAGCATCATCGGCAAAACGTCATAATAACAGCCGCCAATATGGAACAGCGGATACGGCGCGTAGCTGACATCGTCGCCAGTCAAATCAAACGCGTCAACGCACCCCTCTGCCGTATCAATGGCATAACGATGACTTTCCATGCAGCCTTTGGAGACACCCGTGGTGCCGGACGTAAACAAGATGGCTTGGACGTCCGTATCGCGAATGTCTGCCGCGAGATCGCTGGTTTGGTCAGAAAGGATTGATTGAAACGGCAAGACCGTATGATCTGGAAACGCGGCAACGGCCGCCTCAAACGACTCACTAACAATGATGGTTTCTAGCTCTGGCACATCGTCAATGATGGGTTTGACAGAAGCAATTGCATCGGCCCCGGCGATCAGGGTCTTGGCGTTGGTCAACGCCAACATGCGGGCAAGCGCCGGGCCTTTGATCGACGCATTGATGGAAACCTCAACCGCACCCAGTTTTTTCAGGGCATACGTTGTCGCCAAATATTCCAAGCTGTTCGGCAGCATTAAACAAACGTAATCGCCGACACCGATGCCTTGGTCCATCAGACCATGAGCAATCCGGTTCACGTCTGTATTAAAGGCAGCGTAGGTGTAGGTGTCGCCAGCAGGCGCAAACGTCACAAAGGGCTGGTCGGCAAACTCGGTTGCCTTCATTGTTAACAAGCGGCCAAGATCGGTGCGCAATGTCATGGGTGTCAGCCTATCTTAGGTCATGATGATTCTTGGCGCAGCCACTCAATAAACGCCTGCGCATCTTGATCATCCGCGAGCCTCTCTGGAAACACCAAATGATAGGAAAACGCATGCCGTACCGTTAGATCAAACGGCTGCACCAACCGCCCAGAGGCCACGTCATCTTGCACAAATTCCAAATAGCCTATGGCAACGCCCAGGCCGTCGGCAGCGGCTTGCAGAGCCAAGGCGGGATCATGAAAGTGCAAGCCGAAGCCTTGACCCTGAGACGCAACACCAACGGAATCCAGCCACAAATTCCATTCCTCTCCGCGTTGATGGCCTTCCACATCGGCGTGAATCAAGGTGTGATTTGCCAAATCTCTGGGCGTCGAAAGGGATGGTGCCGAAGCGAGAAAAGCCGGGCTGCAAAGCGGTGCCAGATGAATCGGCAGCAGAAATTCATCGACCAATCCCGGCCACGGTGGCACGCCGCAGCGGATACCGACATCCGCATCACTGCGGGGTAAGTCCAGCATCGCCAATGACGGCAACAAATCAACTGGTAGACGGGCCGAGAGAGCGGGATGCGCATCACGCCATTGGCTGAGGCGCGGCAACAGCCAACGCGTCGCAAAGTAAGGTGTGGTTGTTACCGTCAAACGGCCCGCCGTGCGCGATTGTGTCAGGGCATCGAGCGTTATCGAGATCTTATCGAAGCTCTCGCTTAGAATAGGCAACAGCGACGCACCCGCGTCGGTTAATTGAACCCCTCGATTGTGCCGGTCAAACAGCCGCAATCCGGTGCGCTCTTCCAACGCTTTGATCTGCTGGCTGATCGCTCCATGCGTCACACACAGCTCTTCTGCGGCGGCTGAAAAGCTTTGGTGGCGCGCGGCGGCTTCGAAGGCGCGCAATCCATTCAGCGGCAAATTCTGACGGTTTAGCACAGCAGTTTCCTGATTATAGTTTAACTAACATCACGGAATAGAATTCATGGTTTGCTGTCAAGCGGCAGATGCCGGAACCTGCTGCATCAGTGGAGAATCCAATCATGCAAAAATCAGCAGCAGCCCCTTATGATGGCTATCAACAAACGTGGCGTGGCCAGAGTGATGCCACCCTAACCCGCGTCGGCCCGCAAACCCCCGCTGGTGACTATTTGCGGCGGTATTGGCAGCCCGTTGGCATTGCCTCAGAACTCGGCAATAGGCCCAAGTTGATCCGCATTTTGGCTGAAGACTTGGTGTTGTTTCGCGACAAAAGCGACCGCGTCGGGTTGGTGCATCGCAACTGCCCGCATCGCCGGGCCTCGCTGGAATTTGGTGTGCCGGAAGAACGCGGCATTCGGTGCTGCTATCACGGCTGGCTGTTTGATGTAGACGGCACCACGCTGGAAGTTCCTGGCCAGCCCGAAGGCGTGGAAGACCGCATTTGCAAATCGGTCACGCTGGGCGCTTACCCAACGCATGAATACAAAGGGCTGATCTTTGCCTATATGGGGCCAGCCGATAAGAAACCACCGTTCCCTGTATACGACACCCTAGAGATGCCTGGGCACGATTACGTTCCTTACAAAGCGCCGTTTCACTGTAATTGGCTGCAAGTGTTGGACGCCATTGTTGACCCGATTCACACGGCGTTTTTGCACTCAAAGATCAGCCGGTCGCAATTTTCCGAAGGCTTCGGTGAAGTCGGCGAGATGAAGTTCTATGAACGGCCAATGGGGTACTTAGGCACCGCAACCCGCCGCGTCGATGACCACGTTTGGGTGCGCACCAACGAAGTCGTTTTCCCGAATTACACACAAGCGGGCGCTGCCTTTGCTGCCGATGGCACGAAGCCGCTCTATTATGGCCGCACGGCCTTTGCCCGGTGGGTCGTGCCGATTGATGACACAGAAACCATCTGTTACGCCTGGGCCATATTCGGCGACCGGGGCGACCCGAAAGAGTACAACACACCCGAAGGTCCCGAGTTGATCGAGCAGGGAGAGAAATTTGACCGCACCTACGAAGAAAAACAAATGTTCCCCGCCGACGCCGAGGCGACAGAGGGCATGGGTCCGATCACCGAGCATGAAAAAGAAAACCTAGTACCCAGCGATAAGGGCGTGGTGCGCTATCGCAAGGCGCTGCGTGATACCATTCAGGCATTGCAGGGCGGCACAGAGCCGGCCCGCGTCACCGATCCTTGGCCCAATGGGCCGGTGCCGACCTATGGCGGAGACACGGTGTTAAAAGTCGCCGCCAATTCTGTTGATGACGGCGCTTTGTTGCAAAAGATCGGCAAGGCTGTGATGCAAGCCCAATTCGATGTTGAAGGCTTGCCCGAGAATCAACGGCTTAATCAGGTGGTGGTAAAATTAAAATCCATCGAGACCACAGGCGTTTTGGCATGATTGCGCCTCGCACGATCAAGGTTCACGTCAAAAACAATCACGCCGGGCCTGATACCTTCCCATCGACACCAGAGAGCGAGCCAGTCTTTACCACCACGCAAGAACGCTGGGACGCCGCCCTTACCCGCCACCCCGACCTCGCACCGCATTTGGAGGTGCTGATTGATTGGGATACTGAAAATTTTACAAGCTCCATGGCGGATGCCGAGGTTTTGCTGTGTTGGAATCTGCCAACCGAAAACTTAGCCGCCGTCGCGCCGAACCTGAAATGGATTCATATCATTGGCGCGGGCGTTGAACACCTGTGCCCGATGGATTGGGTGCCGGAAGGCGTGCAGGTTGTGAACAACAAAGGTGCCCATGCAGCGAAAGCGGGCGAGTTCGGCCTGATGGCCGTGTTGATGCTGCACACCCATATGCCCGCCATCGTCACCAACCAACGCGAACCAAAGTGGGAAAGTTTGTTCTCCACCCCCATTGCCGGAAAGACTGCGTTGATTGTTGGGGTTGGCAGCTTAGGTGGTGGTGCGGCGAAACAACTCAAGGCCTTGGGCCTGACCGTGTTGGGCGTGAACCGCAGCGGTAAACCGCACGACAGTATTGATGAAATGGCCACGACATCGGGCATTGATGAGCTGTTGCCTCGGGCGGATTTCGTCTTTGTCTCGCTACCCAGCACGCCGGGCACCGATGGCCTTTTTGACCGCACGCGATTGGGCCGCATGAAGCCGGGTGCGGGCATTGTCAATGTCGGTCGCGCCGCCGCGATGGATTATGACGCGCTATCTGATTATCTGCGGTCCGGTCATATTTCTGGGGCGATTATTGACGTGTTTGATCCGGAACCGTTGCCGCCCGACTCACCACTGTGGGGCGTGCCGAACCTGATCGTCACCCCGCATGTTTCGGCTGATGATGGTGATAACTATGTGCCGATCACGCTGGATATTTTCATGAACAACATGCGGCGCTACATTGTTGGCGAAGACCTACAAAACCAGGTGGACGCTACATTGGGATATTGATGAAATCGGCGGCGCGGGCACCGATCATAAAACACGGCGCATTAATGTTGCCCGCCGTCACTGTGGGCATGACCGACGCGTCAGCAATGCGAAGATGCTCGATGCCGTGAACGCGGAGTGTCGGATTTGTAACCGATTGCTCATCAGTGCCCATCTTACACGTCCCGCACGGATGATAAGCACTGTTGGCATGCGCGCGAATCACGGCATTTAAGTCATCATTGCTGGCAACATCTGGACCAGGAAACGTCTCCGGCCCTCGGCAAAAATCAAATGCCGATTGCGCGGCTATGTCGCGGGCCATTCTAATTGCCGCCCTGAATTCGGCGAGGTCTTTGTCCGTCGATAGGCCATTCAACTGGATGCGCGGTGCGGCCGCTGGGTCGGCTGATCGCAAGGTCACGGTACCGCGACTCTCTGATAGCACGGGGCCGACATCAAACGTGTAGCCGTCTTTGTCCGGCGGTGGTGACCATCCCTCCAGATAATACGGCCAAAAATGAAACTGACCGTTCAGGCGATTTGAATCCGAATCCAAAGGCACGAACCCGCCGACACGGCTGTGAGAAATGGCTGCGGGTCCGGTTTTGAACAATGCCCACTGAACACCCGCCAAAGCCATTCGTGGCCAGCTCATTAAATGGTTGTTCGATAGACCTCGACCGCAGCGATGCTTCACATGGATCTCTAGGTGGTCTTGTAGGTTCTGACCAACGCCCGGCAAGTCTTGCACAACGTGAATGCCATGGCTCTTGAGATGATCGGCGGGCCCCACGCCCGACAGCATCAGAAGTTGCGGTGATTGAAACGCCCCCGCGGCCAGCACGACCTCACGATCTGCCCGCACCGTGTAAGCCTTGTCGCCTCGGACATAGTCAACACCGACGGCGCGAGTCCCCTCAAACACAACGCGCGTGGCAAAAGCGTTGGTTCGCACCGTCACGTTGGGCCGCGCCATTGCGGGTTCAATGCAGGCCGCCCCGGTTCCAGACCGATATCCCGCATGAAAATTGGCATCAAAAGGGGCAAAGCCATCTTGACTGGCACCGTTATAATCCGCAGGACGTTCATAACCTGCCTGTTGTGCGGCGGATAAAAACGCCTCTTCAATCGCGTGCAATCCTTCGTGGCGGGTCACCTGGATCGGGCCATCTCCTCCCCGAAAGTCATCGGCGCCAGGGTGATAGGTTTCGATGCTCTTGAAGGCTGGCAGGACGTCGGCATACGACCACCCCGTAGCGCCGCCCTCTGCCCACGCATCAAAGTCGCGCGCATTGCCCCGCACGTAAACCATGCCGTTCAGCGATGACGACCCACCCAGCACTTTGCCCCGCGGCTGAAACAAGCGGCGATTGTTCATAAACGGCTCGGGCTCGGTTTCGAAACACCAGTTACGCGCCCCACCTGAGTAGGTAAATCGTGACCCAGCCGGAATGCGGGTCGACCAGTGACGGTCGCTACCGCCCGCCTCGAGCAATAGAACTCGTTGATCCGGGTTCTGTGAAAGCCGGTCCAGCAACATGCCGCCGGCTGAACCGCCACCAATGATGATAAAGTCAAATGCCTCTCGGTCGTTCAATGACGTCATCCTTTACGCGGCTTGGGGCGTGACAGCAGCAAGGCCGTCTGACTCGGTGACTGATGAACACGCACTGCAGAGCGTTCGCGCCTGATCATAGGGCCACGGCATTCCTCGGTGCAGGGTCGCCCGTTCGTCCCACATCAACACGTCCCCCACAGTCCAATTGTGCGTGTAGACGTATTCGGGCTGGGTGCAGAACGCGATGACCTCTTGGATGAACGCCTGCGCCTCGGCCTCAGCCCAGCCGCGAATGCCATAGGCGTGTGAGGCAATATAGACGGCATCTTCGCCCGTAACCGGGTTCGGCCAAACGGCGCGCCATTTGGTTGGCTCCCACATGGCAATATGGTCAAGCTTGGTGATATCCGGATCGATCTTCGACCGGCTATGACCATAGTTATGCAGCAACACCGCCCCCCGAAGCGTGGCCCGCATCGCCTCTGGCATGTCGGCAAAGGCGGCGCGGGTGGTGGCAAATTCGCTGGTGCCGCCATGGGTGGGTACAACCTCGGCTCGGATCACATTCACCAAGGCTGGCACGGGCAAAAACGTACTGTCCGTGTGCCACAGCATGTTGGCGCGCAGGTCTTTCAGGCGCGCCGCATCGGGCGGCATGACCGAGCCATCGGGCAACACGTTGGATACCCGGCTGACCGTGGCGGGTGGCTTTGGCACGGCCTTTGATCGCACCTCGACCGGGCCAAACAAGGCGTTCAGTTTAAGATGGGTTTCGTCGTCAATACGCTGGCCTTGGAACAGCAGCAACGAATGGCGCTCGAACAAATCGCGCACCGCATCCCACGCCGCGCCGCCCTCTGCGGCTTCGTGCAGATCAAGGCCCGAGACCCGAACACCAAAGCGCGGATTAAGGGGTTCTGTTCGAATGGATGTTGTCGGCATGACCCTGCCCTCCGTGGCGATAAAACAACACCCAGAGCGTCGCTCCGATTTGATGTGGGATCAAGAGGGAATGACCCTTTTACTGGAATGAAACGGCGCAGATAACCGCAAAACGCCTGTCATTCCAGCCTAAGCGGCATGTAGGTTTTTTGGCATAGCTGGAACGTGGTTTGGCTCGACTGGGTAATGAAACACAGAGAACACAGAGGCCGTGGTAGCGCTGCGCGCGGCCCCGGCGTCACAGAGAAAGACACAGAGAAGGTCAGTACGGCGCGGAGACGCACCGCGTTCTTTTTTCTTCTCACTGTCCCTCGGTGTTCTCACCGTTCTCCGTGTTAAAAGCAGACGAACGACCAGCACAAGTGTCGGTCTTTGGAGCCTCGAATTAACAGCGACACGATCCCGAATTCTTTGAATTCAGGTCATGTCCCTTTAATTCTTCCTAGCCCCACGACACCCAAAAAATACAAAAAAAACGACGCCCGAAGGCGCCGCCCAGTTGTCCCCAGGGAAGGGATCTCGTGAAAAGTTTACTCCGCTAACAAACTCTCTGACTTGGTTTCGCGAGTTTTATCAAAGTGTGCCCAAACGCCTTCGTTACCATGCCAAGCGCCTTGCGTGGCCCCTTTGGAATACTCGGTCGAACGGGCTTCGAAGAAGTTGGCGTGCTCAACGCCGTTCAGCATTTCTGTCAGCCACGGCAGTGGGTGCTTACCCACATTGTAAATTGGATCAAAGCCCAACTGGCCCAAGCGCCAATCAGCGATGTAGCGGATATAGGTTTTGATGTCGGTCGGGGTCATACCCTCAACCGGGCCCATTTCAAAAGCCAGATCAATGAACCGGTCTTCCATGCCGACCACGGTCGTGCAGCAATCAATGATGTCTGATTTCACCTGCGGCGTCAGCGCGTTGGTTTCTTTGGCAAAGGTGTGGAACAGGCGGATCATACCTTCGCAGTGCAGGCTTTCATCGCGCACCGACCATGAGACAATCTGCCCCATGCCGCGCATCTTGTTATGGCGTGGGAAGTTCAACAACATGGCAAAAGAAGCAAACAATTGCAGACCTTCGGTGAAGGCGCCAAACATGGCAAGCGTGCGCAAAATGTCTTCGTTGCTGTCGACACCAAAGCGCTGCATGTAGTCATGCTTATCAGACAAGGCTTCGTAATCCATGAACGCCGCAAATTCACTTTCCGGCATACCGATGGTTTCCAACAACAACGCATAGGCGGCGATGTGAACCGTTTCGATGTTCGAGAAACTGGCCAGCATCATCTTCACTTCGGTCGGCTTAAACACCCGTGAATAGCGTTCCATGTAGTTGTCATTCACTTCGATGTCCGATTGGGTAAAGAACCGGAAAATCTGCGTCAGCAAATTCCGCTCGCCATCAGACAAGTTAACCGCCCAGTCCTTGCAATCTTCACCAACCGGCACTTCTTCCGGCATCCAGTGAACCTGCTGCTGACGTTGCCAATAATCAAACGCCCACGGATAGCGAAACGGCTTGTAGCCCTTGCTGGGGGTCATCAGGCCGGGAAGGTTCGGGTCGTGTGCGTCAAACATGGTGGTTATCTTTCATCATAACGGTTTCAGTGTCGCCACCAACTATTGGCACGACAGGCATTCTTCATAATCGGTTGGGTCGGCCAAATGCAGGGCTTTTTCCGGCCAAGAGCTTGTGTTGTCGGCTTCGACGCCACCGGCAAAGGCCGCGCGCTGAACCGATTTAGAGCGCAGGTAGTACAGCGATTTGACGCCCTTTTCCCAAGCCATCCAGTGCAACATCATCAGGTCCCATTTATCGACGTCACCGGCCAAGAACAGGTTTACCGATTGGCCCTGACAAATGTAAGAGGACCGATCTGCGGCAAGTTCAACAACCCAGCGCTGATCAATTTCAAAGGCCGTGCGGAACGTGGCTTTTTCATCATCGGTCAGGCAACCCAAATGCTGGACGGAGCCTTCTTGTTCCAAGATAGAATGCCATGTTTCGTCTGTATTTGCGCCTTTGGAGTCCAGTAATTTAACCAAGTGCGGATTGCGCACGCTGAACGAGCCAGAAAGCGTTTTATGCGTATAAACGTTGCCGGGGATCGGCTCGATACAGGCCGACACGCCACCGCAGATGATCGAGATTGAGGCCGTTGGCGCAATCGCCATTTTGTGGCTGAACCGGGCCATCATGCCGGCGTCAATTGCATCGGGGCAGGCACCGCGTTCGTGGGCCAATTTGACAGAGGCCGCATCGGCCATGGCGCGGATGTGTTTGAACAGCTTGATGTTCCAGGCTTTGGCCATGGCGCTTTCAAACGGAATGTTCATGGACTGTAAGAACGAATGAAAGCCCATCAGACCCAACCCAACAGACCGTTCGCGCATCGCCGAATACTTAGCGCGGTCCATGGTGGATGGCGCACGGTCGATGAAATCTTGCAGAACGTTATCCAAGAACTTCATCACGTCATCGACGAAATCTTCGTCCTCTGACCATTCATCCCACTTTTCAGCATTGACGCTGGATAGGCAGCAAACAGCGGTGCGGTCTTCGCCCAAGTGATCGGGGCCGGTATGCAGCATGATTTCTGAACACAGGTTTGACGTGGTGCATTTCAGGCCCAGCTTTTGCTGATGCGCTGACATTTGGCGGTTCACGGTGTCAGAGAAGATCAAATAAGGCTCGCCAGTTTGTAGGCGCAATTCCAAAATTTTCTGCCACAGTTCGCGGGCATTCACCGTCTTACGCACTTCTTTGGTTTTCGGGCTGACCAGATCGAAGTTTGCATTGTCACGAACCGCTTCCATGAAGGCGTCGGTGATGTTCAACGCGTGGTGCAGGTTCAGGCTTTTGCGGTTGAAGTCGCCGGATGGTTTACGAATTTCCAGAAACTCTTCGACTTCCGGGTGATGCACATCCAGGTAAACCGCCGCTGATCCGCGCCGTAGCGAGCCCTGAGAAATCGCAAGGGTCAGGGAATCCATGACCCGAACGAACGGTATGATGCCCGATGTTTGGCCGCTGCCTTTAACCGATTCACCGATGGAACGGACATTACCCCAATAGGTGCCGATGCCGCCGCCATTGGACGCCAAGCGAACGTTTTCGTTCCAGGTATCAACAATGCCATCCAAGTCGTCAGAGACGTTGTTCAAGAAGCATGAGATGGGTAGGCCGCGCTCTGCGCCACCGTTCGAGAGGATCGGCGTCGCTGGCATGAACCATAAACGAGACATGTAATCATAAACACGCTGGGCGTGGTGCTGGTCATCGCCATAGGTTTTCGCGACACGGGCGAACATGTCTTGGAAGCTTTCACCCGGCAATAAATAACGATCAGACAGCGTGGCTTTGCCAAAATCGGTCAGATAGGAATCGCGCGAACGGTCAATATCGATAACAAAATCACCCGGTGCGACGCGGCTTTTGCCGGGTGCTTCGATGGTGGATTTCGCAACCGTTGGCTGCTGCATCGGTGCAATTGGTGTTTGGGCTGCATCGTCCTCGATTTGGAGTGCCGTCGCCGCTTTATTCATCCCGCTGGTTCCTTCTGTTTCTTGTGGCGCTGTTCCGCCCGCACGGACAAAAGCGCCAACCCCTGCTGTAGTTCAGCCTCAAACGACGATTCAAAAAGCGACTCCCCAAAAAACGACTCAAAGGCCGTTCTCGAACCACCCGGCCTCGAAACGCCAGTTGTTCTTGGGACAAACGCCCTTTGAAACCCGCGTGACGGTCTGGGTGCTTCGTTTTGGAAAGCTCGATCGGACGTTGGTCCGAATGCTCCCGCCTGAAACCCCTCACCGACGCGACACCACCGTCCGTCTCAGCTATATGTTGGTGTCTTGCCCCCTCATCGCCCCAAGCCTTGTGCTTGGCACCCGCCTGCCCACGGGCTGACGAAAGAGACGTAAACACTTGGATTTCATTGGTTTTTGCCCTAGAGGACGAACCATCAATATCCACAAAATGCTGAGGACGCCCCAATATTGTGTGGGGAGTGTGTCCCGCGTCACCACATATAGTGCCGAGATGTGAACAAACCGTCAATCAGCACAAAATGAGAACATGACGATTTCATGACGGCTTTTTTTCGCGCCCGCAGGTTTCTGCCAATCGCGGTGCTTGCAACCAGAGACTAATCTGCCCACGTGCTCTACACAGACCCCTAACGGAGATAGTCGATGGCCCATTTTAGCGTTCTTGATGATCGCGCCGTGCTGAAAATCAGCGGTGACGATTCGAAAACCTTCCTTCAAGGGTTGATTTCAAACGACACCAACAAGGTCCGCTCATCACAGGCAATTTGGGCGGCGTTCCTGACCCCCCAAGGTAAGTATTTATTCGATTTTTCGGTGTCCGAGGTCGGCGATGTGCTGCTGATGGACGCGGAAGCGGCGCGCGCGTCTGAACTGGCAAAACGCCTGACCCTGTTCAAACTTCGCTCAAAGGTGAGCCTGGCAATTGCCGATGACTGGGCTGTGGCCGTTGCTTTTGGCGATGGCGCGCTGAAAGCCTTGGGGCTGGATGAGGCAGCGGGCACCGCCACCCCATTTGCCGGTGGCGTTGCCTTTGTCGATCCGCGCCTAGCAGCCGCGGGTGTTCGCATCGTTGCCCCCGCATCAAACCTGAAAGACGCCCTGATCGGCGCTGGCCTGACGGAAACAGACGCCGCCGCCTATGACGCCCACCGCCTGCGCCTTGGATTGCCCGATGGCTCCAAGGATATGGTTGTCGATAAGTCTATTCTTTTGGAAAGCGGCTTTGACGAGCTGAACGGCGTTGACTGGGACAAAGGCTGCTACATGGGCCAAGAACTGACGGCCCGCACGAAATACCGTGGCCTAATCAAAAAGCGATTGGTGCCGGTCGATCTTTCCGGTGACCTGCCCGCCCCTGGCACACCGATAATGACACCCGATGGTAAAGAAGCCGGCGAAATTCGTTCCGGCCAAGGGGTTCGGGCGCTGGCTTTACTGCGGTTGGAACGTTTGGAAGGGGCTGGCCCACTAACGGCAGGTGATACGACCGTCACCCCTGCCCTGCCGGACTGGATTAAGCTGCCCGAGAAAGAAGCGGCAAGTTAACCAACTCAGTCCTTCGGATTGAGAATTTTGACCTCGTGCTGCGGGAACGGGATGACGATGTCGTTCTCTTTCAGCGCCATCCAGATCATCATCAGCAAATCGGCGCCGACCCGGTTTTTGCCATCGTCGATGCCTTCCATCCAGAATTCGACCAGAATGTCGATGCCGCTGTCGCCGAACCCGGCAATTTCCGCATCGGGCCTTTCTTCTATGGGATATTTTTCGCCGCTAAGAACCCGGGGGTGCATGGCAACGGTGGTGCGGATAATCTCGAACAGTTTTTCCAGGTCCGTGTCATAGGCGACCGATAGGTGAATAGGGTAGCGTTGTTTTTTGTTGTTGTGGGTCCAGTTGGTAAACGCCGTGGTGATGAACCGTTCATTCGGCACCATAATGTCTTTGCCATCGAAGGTTTCCAGCGTTGCGGATCGCATGCTTAGTTCCCGCAGCACACCCGAGCGGCCATCTTCCAGTTCAATATGATCGCCAATGGCAATCGAGCGATCCAACAAGATGATGATGCCCGAAATAAAGTTCGATGCGATCTGCTGCAAACCAAAGCCCAACCCCACACCAATTGCACCGCCAAACACGACCAAGGCCGTCAGGTCTATGCCCGCGATTTGCAAGAAAGCGATGCTGATAACCACGACCAGCATAATTTGAAACGATTTCAGCGCCAATTCACGGGTGGTGTCATCTAAGGTCGCCCGGTGCTTGATCAGGTCTTGCCCCGCAGCGTTTGATATCCGGCCCAACCAAAACAGGATCGCGCCAAAAACAACGGTCCGGCCCACCGTATAGAGAGAAAACTCGATCTCACCGATTGAGAATTCAACCTTGGTCAGCAAGACGATCAAATGGTCGAGCACACCAATGGCGTACAGACAAAAAATCGGTACCAACACCACCATCATAAAATATTTGACCGCAATACTCTGGGTAATGCGCGTGGCGAACAGATACGTTAGGGCCAAGAAATTTCCGCCCTGGACCAACTGAACCAACCATGTGCGGTGGAACAGCTCACCGCTGACAGCAACAGCAATGCCCAAAATACCCGCACAAATGCCCGGAAATAGAAGGTCTTGGATAACGCGAATGCGGTCGCGAATGGTTGTTGGTGTGGTTTCATCGTACTCGCCGAGATTCCGGCGCAAAACGTTTGCCGCCACCCAGGCCGCAACAACCGCAGCCGCAACGACGATCAGTTGATAATAAAAAGTCGGGCGACGAAGCGTTTCGTCCATGAGCGCGACAATACGGCCGAGGCCTTCAAAATCTTCCACGCTGAATGACCTCTCAATGTCGGGACGGATCACACACAATAGACCAGCCCGATGAAACGGCAAACAGGCACGCCAAGGCATTGAACCAAAGCGCATCAGGCGGCATGGTCCGCCTATGACGATTACGACACCTTCCTCTCTAACAGATGCCACCCTGGTCCAGGCCCTGACGTCGATCTCTGCCGCGCACTTTCGGCATGTGCGTCATACCCTGCTAGAAGCGGCAGATGGCTATCTATTGAACAATGCAGCACCGCCCTTACGTGATCTCACTCGCAGGTCCATGACCCAAGGAAGTGCCCAAGGGAATATTGATCTGCCGCGCCCTCATCAAGACGATGACCTGACAGTGGGCGACATTTATCAAAGCGCCCTCTGGCTGGCGAAGGCCCGTGAAATCACCATGATCGACGCTGAAGGGCAGCAGCACAAAGCCTTGCCCGATGCGGTCTATGCGTGGCCATCCGGGGAACGCCCCGATGCGCTGGTAGAGCGCCGTTTTTATCAAACGCAAGCCGATGCGGGCGTTGCCCTCGCGGTTCTCGCACTGGCCCAAATTCACGCCCGCGCAGCGGATGGCCTTAACGATTGGTCCCAAGTTCATGAATGGGGATCCATCGCGGCGCTGTATCCGCAAACCCGGCAGCGCGCCATGCGCCTGTTAGCTGAATCATCGAAGCACACGTTGGATGGCGATGCCCGCATCACCGCCTTCTTTTGGTCATGCGCCGCGCATTTGTTTGATCCCTCCACGGCCCATTTGCCGATGCCCGGCAGAGACTATTTCACGCTTTTGTCCTCATTGACCGGGGCTGATCTAAAGCGGTTGGAAACCATCATTGCCGAAGGTGGTCCCGACATGCGCTTGGAGCCCTGCTTTACCATGGAGCACGTCCGCGCCATCCGTATACGAACCCACGGCGCGCTCGTTCCGGGCACCGAACCCTTAGCCGGTGCCATGCGGGTGCGTTTGCCGACCGCACAAGAAGCCGCACCCAAGAAACTCGCGTTATTGGCAGATATTCACCGTATTGAGACCGATGATCCATCGCGTGCGGGGCCGATTGCCCCAAAGACCGCCAATGCTCAATTCTTATCGGCCAGTCTTCTGACGCTCTCTGCGGCGCACCTCCGATATGTCAGACGCCATCTTCACCCATCGGTGACAGAGGTTCTTGGTTTGAACCGACACGATGCGCTCTCTGATTTGACCCGGCAATCGATGACTGCCGGTGCTTGGCAGAGACTGCTTGCACAAGCCAACGATGAACCCCTGTCTGAGACCATGCGCCAGCATGTCCTGGCCCAGGTTTATGCGGCTGCAAGGTGGCTGGCCGACGAAGGAGACGTCCGCATGGTCGACCTGAACGGCAAGCGCATCGGCGGTGACAAAGGCGTCTATGCGTGGCCGACAAACGAAGACCCAGACCCGATTATAGAAGTCACGCATTACCAAACATGGGACGCGCAAAACGTTGCCTTCGCGACCCTGGCTGGGGCGCAAATCCATCTGTCACCTGAAGATGGTCTCGGCGATCCAACAGCCGCCCTGGATTTTGCCGAACGGGCAGCCTTGGGGCCGCGCACCTTACAACGGGCGTTGTATCTGCTCGCTGATCTGTACGCAGGCAAAGGCCCAACCACAGACCACGCCAAGGCGTACTTTTATGCAGATATTGCCGAACGCAAAGACCCGTATGCCGCAGAAATGTTTGGCCGCCGTTTTGACCGCTGGCACCATTGGGAAGCCCTGACCAAAAAGGATATCCCTCGATTATCAGACCTCATGGACGGACCCGATGCGGCGCATGATGCGTTCAAAAGTTTTCAACGCGAAATGAGCGACGGCACGTTTGTTATGATTGAACGCGAGTCCTACACCTAATCACCGTCACAAAGCGTGAATAATCAACACTATGCCCATGATGGCCAGCCCGCCTAAAAACAGGCGGCGGAACGTTTTGTCATTGATTCGCGCGAGAACCCGTCGTCCTTGAGTCATGCCAACGCGACGATCGGAAGGCCCAACCCAATCACACCCTTCACTAGGCCCGCCAACACAAAGACGGCAGCGATGAGGGCAAGGGTTATGGGGTCGGTTAACATCTTTGCATAACTCCGGCTTGGACGGATTGCCTAGCGCCGGGTAGGGTCGCGTCATGACCGCCGATAATGACTCCCGCGACGTGCTGCGCAAAGCGCCAAAAATGTTGGTGCCGGTCGTCCGCGCCTATGAAAACAGATTGCGACGGTGTGGCCCAACGCCCCAGGGGGTTTTCTGGCGCAATCAAGACTCGGCGAACATTCGGTTCGAACTGTTGGTACAAATCATCAAAGCAGAGCATCAAGCGGGCAGTGTTTCGTTGGCTGATTTGGGCTGTGGCTATGGGGCGTTCTGGGATTACATCAAAGACATGCCGTTCATGGCAGATAGCCTCTATACGGGCTATGATATGTCGGGCGACATGATCAAGCAGGCAACAGATCGGGTTTCAGATTCACGCGCCCTGTTCGTCCGTCAGGTTCAGGTTCTCTCCATCGCCGACTATGGCTTTGCTTCTGGCACGTTTAATATGCATCTCGGCGCTGATGAAGAAGAATGGAATACCTACATTCAAGCGTCACTCGCGTTACTTTGGGGTAAATGCCGTCACGGCATGGCCTTCAATCTGTTGTCGGCAAAAAAGCGGGAAGATATGGAAGGCCTGTTTTATGCTGACTCAGACGCCTATCTCGCCTTTTGCAAAGATCGTCTTAGTGCGTCTGTGGAACTGATCGATGACTACCCGGCCCCTGACTTTACCGTGCTGGTTTGGCGGTAAGGATCCCGTTTCAGAAAAAACGATCCAGATCGAACCGTCCTCAGCTTAACCTTCGATTTTTGAAAAATCTGCGACTTGGTCAATAGCCGCGCGAATGCGGGCCAGCAAATTAAGGCGGTTGGTCCGTAATGTTGCGTCATCCGCAACATTGACCGTGACGGCATCGAAGAATCTATCGACCGGTCCGCGCAGTGCCGCCAATGCCAACATCGCTGCGGCGAAGTCTTCAGTTTTCAACGCCTGTTCAATCGATGGTTCGGCCTGGGTTAAAGCCGCAAAAAGAATCTGTTCGTTATCATCGGCCAACGCATCTACATTCACGGTGCCGTCGTAGGCATGGCCGTCTTTCTTTTCCTCGGCTTTCAGAATATTTGCCGCGCGCCGATAGGCCACCAGAAGGTTCTCGCCATCATCGGTTTTTAAGAACGCATCAAGGGCGCGGACCCGGGCCACCAACCGCACCAAGTCATCTTCCTGACCGCCTGCCGGTTTCGGCGTTGCGAACGCAGCAGCGATGCGATCATGGCCGAGGCCTTCGCCGCGCAAGTAGACTGTTAACCGATCCGCAAAGAATGACAGCAAGTCGGCGCCATCAAAATCGCCGACATCACCATAGCCCGCCTTGGTCGCATGAAAGGTTTGCAGCAAATCTATGCGGAGATTGTTTTCTAAGATAATGCGGATAACACCCAGCGCCGCACGCCGCAGCGCGAACGGATCTTTCGATCCCGTTGGTTTTTCATCAATCGCCCAAAAACCAACCAACATGTCCAGCTTGTCCGCCAACGCCACAGCCATGGAAACCGGCGCCGTTGGCACCGCATCGCTGGGGCCTTGCGGGCGGTAGTGATCGGCGACGGCTTCGGCGACATCGTCATTCTCGCGATCGCCAATGGCATAGTAGCGTCCCATGATACCCTGCAATTCAGGGAACTCGCCCACCATGCCCGTTGTTAGGTCTGCCTTGGCCAAGGCAGCGGCACGCTCTGCCTGGGCCGGGACGCAGCCGTCAATATGCTCAGCCAACCAGCCCGCCAAGGTCTGCATGCGATCTACTTTGTCGCCAACGCTGCCCAATTTGGCATGAAAAATTTGATCGTTCAGGGCACCGATGCGGTTTTCCAAACGATCACCCCGGTCTTGGTCCCAAAAGAACCGTGCATCCGATAGCCTTGCCCGCAAAACCCGCTCATTGCCCGCCACAACAGAGGTACCGCCGTCCGATGTTTCAGTCGCCGCAACCACGATAAAGCGATTGGCCAACGCACCGTCTGCATCAAGACAGGCAAAATACTTTTGATGAGATCGCATCGAGGTGGTGAGCACCTCTGGGGGCAAATCCATGAACGCATCATCAATCGTGCCCATCAGAACCACAGGCCATTCGGCCAGCCCAGCGACCTCATTCAGCAATCCCAGATCATCTTTGACCGTTAGGCCATGTTCAGCAGCAAGGGCCTCGGCATCACGGCGAATGAGAGCTTTGCGTTCATCCGCATCCAAGATCACCTTGGCGTTGCGTAATTTTGCCGCGTAGTCAGCAAAGCTGGAAACGGGGAATATATCCGCAGCCAGAAAACGATGACCCTGTGATGTGTTGGACGCGGTGACAGGTCCGAATACAACAGGCACGGTTTCGCCATCAAAAACACAAACCATCGATTTGATCGGTCGAACCCAGCGCTGGTCAAAATCGGCCCAGCGCATGGACTTTGGCCACGGCAATGCGGTCAGCACGTCGGGAATAAGATCAGTCAAGACGCTGGTTGTTGCGACACCGGGCTTGTCGATCACCGCGAACAAGGTGGCACCCTTGGGTGTCTCGCGTTCTTCGATTGTGGCGTCTTCGGGCAATGATCGTTTAAAGCCCTCAATCGCTTTTTCCGGCGCATCGGCTTTCGGGCCTTTGCGGTCTTCGCGGATATCGTCAGTCCGGTCAGGCAAACCCTGAACAACCGCAACCAAGCGGCGCGGCGTCACGTAAGTTTCCACAATATCAAAGGTCAGACCGGCGGCTTTTAATTTGTCGCTCAACAGGCGTTGCAAGTCTGCCGCCGCAGCGGCTTGCATGCGGGCGGGCACTTCTTCGGTCAGAACTTCTAACAGCAGTTCAGGCATTGCCTGTGGTTTCCTCAGGCTGGTCCGCATGACTGGCCACCCAAGCTTGGCAGCAGGCCTTTGCAAGGTCGCGCACGCGCCCAATATAAGCTTGTCTCTCGGTGACGCTGATCGCGCCTCGGGCATCCAGCAAATTAAACAAATGAGACGCCTTCAAACAGTGATCATAAGCGGGCAGCGCCAGCCCACGTTTCAGAGTCATCTTGCACTCGTTTTCCGCATCAACGAAGTGACGGCGGACACGCTCGACGTCCGCGATCTCAAAATTATAGGTCGAATGCTCAACTTCGCTTTGTTTAAAGATGTCGCCATAAGTCTTGCCGCCCTGATCGTCAGGCACGCCATCCCAATCTAAATCATACACATTTTCAACACCTTGTACGTACATCGCGAGGCGTTCCAGGCCATAGGTCAGTTCAACCGGGACCGGGCTGCAATCCATACCGCCGACTTGTTGGAAATAGGTAAACTGGGTGACTTCCATGCCGTCGCACCAAACTTCCCAACCCAGACCCCACGCGCCCAGCGTCGGGCTTTCCCAATCATCTTCAACGAAGCGAATGTCGTGGATGGCCGGATCAATGCCGATGGCGCGGAGGCTATCCAAATACATCTCTTGAATGTCAGCCGGAGACGGTTTCATCAGGACTTGGAATTGGTAGTAATGCTGCAATCGATTGGGGTTTTCGCCATACCGCCCATCTGTGGGCCGACGAGAGGGCTGCACATAGGCCACATTCCATTGCGGCGGCCACAGCGCGGATAGGGTTGTCGCCCAATGAAACGTACCGGCACCTACTTCTAAATCAATTGGTTGCAAGACCGTACAGCCGCGCTCCGCCCAAAATACTTGCAGCGTCAGGATCAGCGATTGAAACGCCGTCTTGCGATCTGGGTTCTTTTTCGGTGCGCGTGTGACAAAGAGAGAGGACATCAAACAGCCATCATGAGCAGAGGTGCGTTGCAGAAGATACGCGTTGGACTAACCCGGATACGGGCAGTTGTCACGCCCGCACGCGCGGGTTCCCTTGGCTGCGACAAAATCACCGCACGTTGAACAGGCCACCATATCTTCAATGGCGTCTGCACCGGCATCTGACTTATCAGCGGCCCTCGCCGTCTTCGGTTTTCTCTTTTCTGCGGCGGCCCGCTGTTCTTGCATCCGACCGACCCATTTAAAGCCATACCAAATAACGGCGATGGCACCGATGGTGAAAAGTAGTTTTGTGATTGAAAATCCAAGCATGGGGCGGGCTTTTACGCGGTTAAGGCAAGCTTCACAAGTCGGATTACAATCCGAAACGGTTCCAGGTCATACGATCTTCGATACTCGCGATCAAATCATCGGACCAGCTTGCGGGCAACACACCGCTGCCATGAGTGACACCGAGACCCGCAGCAGATCGAAACAAGGACCGTTTTGCCTGAATCAGACGCAACCGCACCCGATCACCAAAACGGTCTCGCATCACACCCCGCACTTCGCCCAGGCCATCAATCAACCCCATATCCAATGCTTGAGTGCCGGTCCAAAACGATCCAGAAAAAGTTTCTTTTTCCGGTGCGGTCAAGCGATCACCCCGCCGTTCGCGAACCCAATCTTTAAAATCATCGTGGATGGCAGATTGGATGGCTTTCAGGTGTTTCAGGTCTGCCGGTCGTTCCGGTTGAAAGGGATCAAGAAGGTGTTTGCGGTCCCCTGCCGTATGGACACGGCGCTCAACCCCGATTTTCTCAATCAACCCTTCAAACCCAAAGCCTGATGAAATCACGCCGATGGACCCAACAATGGAAGATTTTGCCGCGAATACCTCGTCCGCGGCCATGGCCAACCAATAGCCGCCAGATGCCGCGACGTCTTCACAGAATGCCACAACAGGCAGTTCTTTCTCTTCGGCAAGCTGCCGAATTCGCTTGGCGATTAAATCGCTTTGAACGGGCGAGCCACCCGGCGAATTGATCACCAGCGCCACGCATTTCGCCTGTTTTACCGAAAAAGCCCGCTTCAACAGGGGCGCGACAGTCGCAATCGAAAGACCCCGACTGAACCCACCCATATTGCCGATTACACCCGATAATCGGACCACAGGCACAATGGGGGCCGGGTCGCTAAACCGCTTCAGCGGGATCTTTTTCACGAGTCGGTCAAAAGCAGTTTCATCAGTAGCCATTAATTTGTCCTTGGTTATCTCTGTCACAAATTGGCGTGTGGTCTCATAGGTGCAAGGCCTGGCCGCCTTGTAACGCGGCCATCGCTGCGTCCGTATAGCTGTTGTCATCATGATGAAGGATGAGACCAGGCTGCATTTCAAGCGGGCCTTTCAGACCTTTGCGGGCCGTTATGATAACGCGCTTGGCGGGCCGCCCAGCCTTTGGCCACAGCGGGAAAATCTTTGCCTCGCCTGCCCTCCCCGACAACGTGGCCAAGACCGTATCCAATCGATCCGCGCGGGCAATCAGAGTTAGGCGGCCCTTCGCGCGCAGGTGTTTCAGGCTGGCAATAATCCAATCAGCTAGGTCAAAATCTGCGTTGCTTTGTAAAGCCGTTGCCCGTACCGGATCAGGCGAAGACTGCCCTGCCCCGTCATGGAACGGCGGATTGGTGACGACGAGGTCAAACAGGCCATCACCCTGTGGCGGTCGGCCCGCCAAATCACCAACGACACAGGTCGCCTGCTCAGCGAAACCGTTCAGCGTAATATTTTCCGTACAGAGGGCCGCTAAGGTTTTGTCGATTTCTAAGCCGGTGATTGTTAGATCCGGTCTGCGATGGACGAGACAGAGCATCACAGCGCCAACACCGCACCCAGCATCCAGAACCCGCGCACCACGTGGTGCATCTGACGCTGCGGCAACCAGGACCGCATCTAAACCAGGACGATACCCTATGGCTGGCTGACGGATGACGACACTGCCGCCCAAAAAAGCATCGTCATCAAGAACGTCCATGTGATCACTCAATCTGCGGCCCATTCATCGGCAGCCGCCAGCACCTTTTTAGCGTCTTCCAAATCTTCATCAATCACCATAACCCGACGTGGAATAGCCATAGCAGAGCCTTCCAGCACACTCGCATGGGAATCCAACACCAATGCTTCGATCCGTTCGGCCTTCAAAGCGGCAATCAGCCACGATATGAGGACCGGATCATTGGTTCGAACGAGTTCTTTCACGGGCATTATCCATGTTGTTTGACGGCGGCGGGTTGACCAAAAGGGTTCAGTAGTCCTTATACGATCTTAAAGGCATTCCTATATAGGGATTGCTTACACTATTGTTTAGGCAAGCGATAGCTTTGGTCGTGCGCTTGCCGTTAAGGTCAGGAGTTTACCTTGGGTGTTGTTGTTGATCTAAACAGTGGACGATCCGGTCGTCCATCGTTCGAACCGCTACAGGCCCTGGTTTCGAACGATCTGATCGCGGTGAACACCGAGATCGTCAAGCGAATGGCAAGTCCGGTTGCGATGATTCCGCAGTTGGCTGGTCATGTCGTTGCCGCTGGCGGCAAGCGGTTGCGGCCGATTCTGACCCTCGCGTCGGCCCGATTGTGCGGTTACGAAGGTCAACGCCACGTCGCTCTCGCAGCCTGTGTTGAATTCATCCACACCGCCACGCTCTTGCATGACGACGTTGTCGACGAAAGCAACATGCGCCGTGGCCTAGCCTCTGCCAACGCTGTCTTTGGCAATAAGGCCAGCGTTTTGGTTGGTGATTTTTTGTTCTCCCGATCCTTCGAATTAATGGTCGAAGATGGCTCGATGCGGGTTCTGGCAATTTTGTCCCACGCCTCTGCTGTTATCGCTGAAGGCGAAGTGCTGCAACTGACAACATCCAATGACACAGAAACCGGCGAACGCGCCTATTTGGAAGTGATCGAAGCCAAAACAGCGGCCCTTTTTTCTGCCGCATGCCGGATTGGCGCGGTCGTCGCTGAGCGCCCCAAAGTGGAAGAAGAAGCGCTTGAGACCTTTGGTCAAAACTTGGGCGTTGCCTTTCAACTGATTGATGACGTGCTCGATTACTCAGCGAAACAAGCGGAATTCGGTAAAACAGTCGGCGATGATTTCGCCGATGGCAAAATTACCCTGCCTGTCATTTTGGCGTTCCGCCGCGGCTCTGAAGAAGATCGAATTTTCTGGCGCAGATGCCTAGAGGAACAGGACCTTCACGAGGACGATCTTGCCCACGCACAGCACTTGCTGCAAAAACACAAAGCTCTCGACGATACCGTCGAACGAGCCCGTCATTACGGTGCCATCGCCCGGGATGCTTTGGGACTTTTCCCACAAAGTGACTACAAGGCTGCCCTGCTGGAATTGGTCGATTTCTGCATTGAGCGCGCTTACTAAAGGCGTTGGCTATAGGCATCGTCACGGGGTTAAAGGTTGACCGATGCTGAAACTTATTTGGCTTTCTGATACACACTTTGCCAGTGGCAGCACGATGGTTTTGGGTCATGATCCTCGGGCCAGTATAGATGCTGCGATTCAACACATAAACGATCATCATGCCGACGCTGATTATTGTATTATTTCAGGGGATCTGGTTGAGCGCGGCATCGCCTCAGAATACCAAGCGTTCAAATCTCACCTCGATAATTTGATCGTGCCATACTTGCCTATGGTCGGAAATCACGATGACCGCGACGCGCTGCGATCTATCTTACCGCTGCCGGATTCCCTCTCCAACATCTTCATCCAATATGACGTTTACACCGAATTTGGCAGCATTGTTTGCCTTGATACGACGAAAGTCGGCAGCGGATCAGGAGAATACTGTGAGGCCCGATTTGATTGGCTTCATCGTGTCCTAACAGCGCGGAAGAGTGCGCCAGCCTACATCTTTATGCATCATCCGCCGTTCTCGTTGGGGCTGCCCATGCAAGACACCGAACAAATGGAAAATGGAGCAGAGTTTCTAGAATTCCTGAACCGCTATTCGAATGTTAGGCATCTGTTTATGGGCCATGTTCATAGACCGGTCTGCGGTCAGGTTGCTGGCTTACCTTTTGCCACCATGCGGTCCACTCTCTACCAAGCACCCGCGCCACGGCCGGAATGGACGTGGGACTCGTTCGCTCCGGTCGACGAGGCACCTTGTTTGGGCATCGTGATGATCGATACGGACAGCGTTATTGTCCAATATACGAACTTTGGACCCTTCCCATAAGCAGATATTCTCCCATTCAGCCTTTACTCGACCAAAAGGGTTTCAACTGCCGAAAATCGTGCCAATCACGGATCAAGTCATCTTCTGCATCGTGCAGACCACGCGCATGCCACCCTAAAACAGCACTAATTGCGGCTCGGAACGACTCCCGATCAGCGTCTGCAATTTTTGCTGAGGCCCGCAAATCACTCGCCAAGTTCTCAGCACCCGCAACATCGTTCATATGACCAAATCGATCCTGTAGGCGTTTCATAAATTGACGATACGTGCGAACCGTTTCCGTTTTCTTTGGTGTATCATATAGGTTGCGAAAAATGTCGGCGGTATACCGCAGTTTTTTGATCTGTATCCGCAGCGTATGACGTTCTTTGACAGACAATGTTTCGAAGCCACGCCCCGCTTTCAGCACTTTCTTATGTGTCTTAGTCAAAAGACCAGAGGCAACAGAATCTATGGGCTGCATGAGGCGTGATCCGGGTTTGGCAGACGACGGTGTCAGCCAACCATGGGTTTCTGAAAAAGCCGTTAGACGCATGACGACCTGGGCATAACCCGTTGACGCGATCAACTCGCTGGCACGAAGATAGCCCGCGTCGCGCTGCTGGCGCGAAGCCTCCAAGACCAAGGCTTGACCTGCGGCATCAATCCCCACGCCTTGAACAGGGCTAACAATTTCAGTGATAAAAACGTCCCAGTCACGCGCCTGCCTTAAAGTATTAAGAAGCCATTTGAGATCTGTCTTCGCCCAGGCAAAGCAGTCGGAATCGAAGAACGGTTCAAAAACACTTAAGGCGGAGCGCATGCGGCGAACGGCGACCCGCATTTGATGAACCCCTTCGGGATCGTCGCCCAGCGTTGCTGCGGCCTCATTCGCCGCCAGGGTCGCCAAGCCAGACTGAAAAACCTCTGCCAACGTATCTGTTACCGTCCTGCCTGCCTTTAACTGAGTTTTCCGGGCAAAAGCCGCCTGAGCAACGCTGGTGCCTTCTAATAAAAGGTGCCCTCGTGCGGCTTTTGATATCGACGACGGCCTGAGACTGGTGCCGTCCGTGACGGCCAATACCAGATCAAACAAGTCTTGCGGCTCGCCCCTTTTCAGCTCGAATTCAACCTCATGGATAGGCACTTTCAATGCGCCGGCTTCGACCGTTCCTTTATCAATGGCAACCTCAATCTGTGCCACCTCGCCTTGGGAAGTTGGGCGTTCAATCAACCGATAACGTCGCCGAAAGCGCGTTGCGAACATTGGATTTATGGGGGTGCTTGTTGCATCGGCCAATGCCTTCACAGCCTCAGGCGGTAATAAAGCAAAGTCTGGTGCAGCGCTTGGTACAGGTACTTCCCACTCACGACGGTTCAAGATGCTGCCACTACCGGTCGCGATCTTAACACATTGAATGTACGTGCGGCCTGCTTTGCGCACGCGCAACACTGCATTGGCCGTCGCTAAGTCTCTGTTAAAGGTGTCGAAATAGACAGTTTCCAAAGCCTGACTGCGCCACCCAGAGGCGTCGTTCAAAAATCGATCAATACGGGTTTTTATGGCCCCTATGTCACGGGATGTGCCAATCAGTTTTAGCTCGTATTCACGAGACGACGTGGCATCTGAAGATGCCTGATGGCCTCCCGTTCTTATAACCTTTTGCAGGTTTCCTGTTCGCATGGCCGCTCCCAATACCATCCGTTTCAAGCCGCTAAACGTCGCGTTTCAAAACACTTATTTACTGCGTTAATCGCAGATTGAGACCCACCTACGCTTTCGGCACGTAAAGGCCTTAGCCATGCAGAATACACCCGATTGTGTGACGGATTTACCCTGGAGATTTCAGGAAACTCAGCTAGCATGGTCTTATGACACAGCCTGTTGACCCTATTGGACCACATGATATTGGTGGCCACATTGATCGAGATCACGGTGGCGCCGTTGATCGTGCTGAACATGACTACGCCCACTGGGAACGATTGGTCGATGCCATTATCTACGTGCTGCGCGATAAAGACGTGATGAATGACGCTGCACAGCTACGGGTCGGCATAGAGACCCTTGGCGATGATGCCTATGCCCGGATGACCTATTATGAGCGCTGGGCCGCATCTACCGCAGCCGCATGCATCAACAAGGGCATCATCACGCAGACCGAACTCGACGCAAAAATTGACACCTTGATGGCCGAAAAAGGCCTCACGCCGTGAACGCGGGCCAACGCTATGATCTGGGGGACCGGGTGCGGATTGATGACCGCCGAGAACCCCGCCACCATCGAACGCCAGCCTTTGTGAAAGGCCAAACAGGTATTGTGACACGAGTTTGCATGGATCAAGCGAAGCCAGAGGATGTTGCTTATTTTACCATGAATGGCCCCCGCGTTCCGGTTTATCGCATCCGGATGATGCAGTGTGATCTTTGGCCGGACTACACCGGTAAGCCAGACGATACGCTCGACATTGAAATGCATGGCCATTGGCTGCAACCCGCTTAGCAAAGAGCAATCAGACATGGCAGACTTTGATCACTCAAATAAGGGGCACGACCATACCCACCCCCATCCATTGCAAGCCGATCACGCAGAGCCGCAAACCCGAGAACAGTTTCTTGGTTTGGCGTTGAATGCCTTGTTGGTCGAAAAAGGTATTTACGAGCCAGAAGACATTCAGCGCACCATTGAAGGCATCGAAATGGTGGCCCCAGAAACGCATGGTGCGCGCGTTGTCGCCCGCGCATGGGTCGATCCCGATTTTAAAGTGGCTCTCCTTGCGGACGGTTTCGCTGCGGTCAAAAGCTTAGGCCTTGATCCGGGTTATGCAGAACTTACCGTCTTGGAGAACACACCAAACGTGCACAATGTGGTCGTTTGTACGCTGTGTTCGTGTTATCCTCGGTCGCTGTTGGGACGCCCACCGGCTTGGTACAAAAGCGGCGAATATCGGGCGCGGACGGTTCGTGAACCCCGCGCTGTGTTGCAAGAGTTTGGCGTTGCGATCAACGATGATAAAGAGGTGCGCGTGCACGATTCAAATGCTGAACTGCGCTACATCGTGATGCCCGAACGGCCTGCTGGAACGGAAGATTGGAACGAAGACGCCTTGGCTGCGTTGGTGACTCGCGACTGCATGATCGGCGTTGCTGTGCCTAAGATCAGGACCCACAATTCCAAACTATAACGCACAAGACACCCGGATTAAGGTCATTACTATGTCACGGCGCTTTGGCATTTCCGAATGTGTTATTGCGGGCATGAACCATGCGGCGGGTGATGCAGTTGTTTATACGGACGCAGACCTGCAAGACCCGTCAGAGGTGATTCCAAACTTGCTAAAGGAATGGCGTGTGTAAGCCGATGTCGTTCACGCTGTCCGTGACCGCCGCGCTGCCAAGGGCAGCACACATGATCGACAGCCCAAAAACAGGACGTACGCTGTTATCACTAATATCCGAACCATCGTCTATAGGGGCAATCCCTAGGATCGGGTTGGGCAACCCCCGATTTCTTTCGGTCAAACGAAACCCTAGTATGTTGCGATATCAAATGGCCAGCCACATCTTGCGTGAATAGGAACATACGACATGAGCATGATTTCTACTCTGGACCACGCGATTGCCCCCTCTATTGTTGACACGGCAATCGTAACTCTCTCGGGTGACGTGTCCGCAACCAATGATCTCTCGCCTGCCCGGACGAAGGGATTGGTACGTCAGTGCATTTTGATTGGAGAAGCGCGCCACAACATCATTGCCGATTACGCGACCTGTGATGCGGACGACAAAGCAGCCTCTGATCTAACGCTGGGCGACAAGGAAACGTTTGAGAGTCTGAATCTACGGGGCATGACTGTGATCTTAGGCAACGCCTTCTTGCAAGTCATCGAAGGCGATGTGGATGCTGTCGCTGGAATCGTCGATCATATCCAACGCGATGGCCGCCATTCTGGAATCACCCAAGTATCAGATCGGATGGTGTGTGAGGGTGAATTCACCCGCTGGCGGAGTCCGGTTGTTGATTTGAGTGACGTGAACTCGGCGCGAGTGATGCGATGGTTCCGAGTTGATGGCACATTGTCTGTCACTCACCTGGATGTTGATGACATTTGTTTGTGGCTCACCATCACGGGCACCCTAGCCGACCTAAACAGCGCCTAATCTCTAAGGAAGTCGTGTCCCATCATGGCCCTGGCGCAACCCTCTTCTAATACATCTGCCTTGGCGAGGTTGGCAGCTCTCGTGTTTTGCCGAGCCGATATTTTGCTGGAAGTTTCAGACTCTTTCGAAATTAAGTATTGCATCGGAACCACGCAAAAATATTTTGGTAGGCGCGAGGCCGACCTTTACTACATCAGCTTCCTGGATTTGTTCCACATTGAAGACGCCCGCGTCATTCAAGATTTATTCTCAATACGAAAACAAGGGGCACGCATAGACGACACCCATGTTCGGGCAAAAACAAAATCTGGCGACTATTTGGATGTCGCCTTTTCAGGATACCGTGTCCCTGATTTTAACAATAACTTCTTTATTGCCATCAAAGTTGCCACAAAACCATTTAGAGCATCAGGCCGACGCGAGTTAGACCGCGATGATGTCTCTGGAATGTTGCAAAAAGACTCGTTCGTCGATCTAGCGGGCGAGCGGATCGCATCGTATGAAGCTGCGGGCGGGTCGCCAAAATTAAGTATGATTAAGATTACCGATGCAGGTGAAGGCTTAGCGGAGCCTGAGAAGAAAAAAATGATGGGTGCCTTAGGCGACATCATCAAAGCTGAGTCACTCGGCGGCGATACCGCTGGCCTGATTGATGGTGAAAATTTCTCGCTCGTCCATGGCGATGCCACCGATACGGCGGCGCTGAGTGAGCGTCTTTCCAACGCCCTGTCTGGGTTTACGGGCAGCAATGTCCAAGTGTTACCCAAAATTGCGACTCTTGACGCCAGTGGCACAGAGATGGACGGCCAGCAAATAGCGAAAGCCTTGATGGTATCTCTGCAATCCTTTGCGGACGGTAATGGCAGCCTAAAGGGCACAGACCTCAATACCGTCTTGCAAGCCAAAATGCTGGAAAACATGGAGGCCATCGACCGGTTTAAGATCATCTGTTCGACGGGTCGATTCAATTTGGTCTATATGCCGGTTTGCTCCTTAAAAACGGGCGCCCTTCATCACTTTGAAGCTCTTACGCGATTTCCCGACGAGGCTGGCGAGTCCCCCTTCGGCCTTATTACGCTTGCAGAAGAAATCGGTATCATTACAGAATTCGACCTCGCGGTCGCCAAACGTGCCATTGAAACCGCCGTTCAGCAAAATGACGCAAGCTTGCCTAGCATGGCCATCAACATATCGGGCCATTCGATTGGGCATTCTGGCTTTTGTAAAGAACTTGAGGGATTGCTGTCTGGATACTTCGATTTGGATCAACGGTTAAGCCTAGAAATCACTGAATCAGCGAAGATCGAAGACTTGGAGGGTGTTAATCAGGCTATTCAGCGATTTCGGCGTATGGGTCACCAGGTGGCACTTGATGACTTTGGTGCTGGTGCAGCCAGTTTTGATTATCTGAACAGTTTTGACGTCGATACGGTCAAGTTTGATGGTCCCGTCGTAAAGCGTGCGTCTGTCACCAGAAAAGGCAAGGCATTCTTGGCCTCAATGGCGACACTGTGCCGCGAGATTGGCGTCGAAACCATCGCCGAGATGGTTGAAGATCAACCTTTGGCAAACTTCCTAAGCCAGTGCGGCATCAACCTCGGACAAGGGTGGCATTTCGGCAAACCGCACCCGGATATGTCCACCTTTCCAAAAATTCTGCCTGCCCCCCATGATTGACCGATCAACGCGAAAAGAGCCAACGCTGGATCCATCTCCGCAAAGCAACGGTTTGAATTAAAAAAATCTGCCTGATTTCATCTCTGACGTATAAGGACGAAGAACACGTGCATCGTTTTGCGCGCCTTGGTAAGACCTGTGGCTCTATAAGGTCACAAACCAAGTAAATTGGGGTGGCAGATGACGGACGACAGCCGTCACAGCTTGTGGAGTTGGACTGGGTATAATGCTGGCTTGGGCCATCGGCGTAAGCTTTCCGCTTTTCTTCGCCGGATGACATGGCCCCCTATAAGGGGCAAACTGGCCCCAGGTTGATAGAGGAGTTTTTGGGATATGAGCGCTATTCGAGTTTTCATCGTGGTATGCCTTGTCACACTGTCATTGGCGATACCGTCTCGGCCCTCGGCCCAACAAGCAGCGGATGTCATCGGCAAAGTGACGCGCATTCAAAACGCCGCAGTCGCGATGCAAGATGCCCTGCCACGGCCGCTAGCAACGGGCAGTACTATTCAACTAGGCGACATTATTTCAACTGGCGTCGGAACGACGCTGGAGTTTGAGTTGAATGATGGATCGGTCGTAACCCTTGGCGAACGCACCCATTTTGTTGTTCTGGAATTCGTCATGGAATCGCGGATGCAGTCCACCACCATGCGGGTTATTGAAGGCGTGTTTGTGGTTGCTAGTGGTGCCATCGCCGCGCAAGGCGGTGACATGGTCGTTGAAACCCATACGGCAACAATTGGCATTCGCGGAACAACCGTATGGGGTGGCATCTTAGAAGATAATTTCGAAGTTGCGCTGTTAGACGGTAAAGAGGTTATTGTCTCGACCCGCGGTGGTACGCAATCCATGACCGTTGTTGGCCAGGGCCTAAAAATCGAAAGCCCAGATGCAGCACCGACCATGCCCAGCATATGGTCCGCATCAAAGGTCGCGCGGGCCAAATCCACCGTCGCATTTTCACAGTAAGGCACCCTGGACCATAACGGGCTGATCGTAACCGTTTGTTACCATTCGCAAATTGAACGAATTTGGTCAGACTGCTAGTTTTTTCAGCGATAAGGCGGGAAAAATATCTGTAGGGGCGTTCGTGGATCAGGGGATAAAGGCTAATGAACTATCTTTCTATACTGTCAAATCATCTTAAGAAAAATAGGGATCGCTCCAAGAGCTTTCATGTCTTAAAGGCTGCAATGTCCGGGGCCGCCTTGGTCGCGACAGCGGATGGCATTGCATGCGCTCGCGAAAGCCGACGCACCAAAGAACTCATTAAATCTCTTGATGCCCTTGCCCTTTATGACCCCGGACTTGGCCTTCGGATTTATATGGACACCGTGAATGCCCTAAACAAAAATCAGAAAAAGGGTACTGCGTCCGCGTTAGAGGCTGTTCTTGACGTCAAAGACGAACCAGAAAATGCAGCCATGGTTGTGATGATGTGCCAAGCCGTTAGTGAAGCCGACGGTCACATTGATGGAGCAGAAAAAGCCAGCATTGACCGCATCACCAAAGAGTTAGGGATCAGCGGCGACGATGTTCGGCGCTTTGCCCATGAAAACGATGCCCGCCCAACATCAATTGAAGGGGTCGAATCTCTTAGGTTCCAGAGTTGCGGGGGATAAATTCATCCGCGCGCTTCTCGGCTTTCGCCGCATCATCAGCACCGAGGTCTGCCGCCGCCGCCTTAACATTGTCTTGGGCCGCGTTATGGCCCTGCCGCGCCGCGAGAATTAGAAACATCAAGCCGCGTACAGGGTCTTTATTGATTCCCTCACCTCTGACCAAACGAATACCGATGTGGTTCTGCGCTTTGGCGTAACCCTGTTCAGCAGACATCAGAAACCATTGCGCGGCTTCAGTTGCTGACGCCGGTGTTCCATCACCATCGCGGTACATCTTACCCAAATTGTACTGGGCTCTATCCAACCCGGTTTCAGCGGCTTTCTTAATCCACTTAAAGGCCATTTCAGCATCTTTATGAACGCCGAGACCATAATGATACATTTTGCCCAAGGTATACTGTGATCGAATTTCACCGGTGATCGCTGCCTGTTTCAGGTATCCCACGGCAATATCCGGATTCTCTTCAACACCCAGCCCTGCAATGTGGGCTAAACCCAGATTATGTTGCGCTTGCGAATTTCCTTTTTTAGCCGCTTGGCGCCAAAATTCCATCGCCTTCGCGCGATCCTGAGCAACACCTCTGCCCTCATCATGCATGACACCCATGTTAAACAGCGCGCGATCATTTCCTTGCGCAGCCAATCCAGACCAAATCGACAGGGCAGTTGAGAAGTCACCTTTTTGATAAGCACTCCAGCCAGCTTCAACATCATTGGCTGATGCTGAAAAGGGTGCCGAGAATACCAAAACACCGATGGCAAGACACATGGCGCGGACCAGCGTTAACATGCTCTTGATCCCGCCGATCTCGAAACTCGTCATTTTACCTGTCTCCCCCGTTGTTGGCGTCATCATGCCGCGCTCGCGCCAAATCGGGTCAACTGAACCCGCAACATTTCAATCAATCCACCAACACCCTTTGATTTAACCACAGATGCAAATTCGTTGCGTTGCGTTACCAACATGCTTGTGCCTTCAACGATGATATCTAAGATTTGCATCTTACCATCGCCGTTACCTCTAACCCGCCACCCGGCCACAAGAGGTGGGCCACTTGGGCGCTGAATCTCTGTGGTGACAAGCGCGTCCCGCTTACCCATTGGCTCTGCCTTCGCAATGGTAAACTGCTCGCCAGCATACCCACCCAAGCGTCTGGAATAGGTGGCCAACACGTACTCTGAGAACAGTCGAATGTATTCGTCTTTTTCCGGTTGAGATGCTTTTTTCCAAGCGTTACCCAAAACAAAACGGCCAATTTTAACCAGGGCAAAATTGTCCGCCAACACGGCACGAACCTCTGCCTCTTTCTGTTCCAGCGTTTTGCCGTCAGCCGCTAGCAAACCGAGCGTCTGATTACCCAGTGTTTCAATGAACGCCGCCGCCGCGTCTGGCGATGTCGGCGTGTCCGCGCGCGCTATTCCCATGTGGACCAAAAGACCCAAAACGATAAGCATGGTGATGGCCCAATGATGATTCGCAAATGTACGACGCATGACGCCTCCTGATCGGCATAGGCAAACTCAAACTTGCCTTCGGACATCATGATAAGGGACATAACACCCATCCGGCAACTACCCAAAAGGCAGATTGATATACCCCGGCTTGGGACACGAAAGCTTTGGTTTTTTTCTTCTTGCCGCGTAAGATTGCCCGGCACACAACCGTTTAGAAACAATCTGTCACGTCCATGCCAACAGGACCCTGACCCCAAAGGACACAGACGATGAGCGCTCGTTTCATAGCCGCGATAGTTGGCGCCGTTGGCGGCTTGGTCATTGGCGCGACCTTGGTTGCGCCCCAGTTAACGCCTGCTTTGAATGCCGCCCGCAATGCGGCTCAAAAAACGTCTGACGATGAGACCAAAATACCCGAGCCTACAATACCCCTTGCTTCAGGGTACGGTCTGGAAACAACGGTCTGGCGAGTCACCAGCGCGCTTCCTCGTTCAATGCCTGTTCTTTCGGTCATTGCTGACGGCCTGGAGAGAGATTTATCTCGGCTGTCGAGTGGAACATTGCAAGTGACCGTTTCAGAACCAGGGCATCTCGTACCCCTGGACGAAACACTTGCCGCGGTACAAAGTGGTGCCATCGACGCTGTCATTGCGTCTCCCGGTTTAGACCGCATAGGCATATCGCAAGAGCACCATTCTGCGATCGCACTTTTTGCCGGACATCCTTTCGGCCCCGGCCCCTTAGAAATGCTGACATGGCTGCAATCTGGTGGCGGCGCAGAGCGGCTAAATACCCTGCTACAACCGTCCGGCATTCACGCGGTTCCGTGCGGACTCAGTGCTACCGTATCAGGTGGATGGTTCGTTAAGCCGCTCCAAGAATCACAGGGCTTTCAGGATCAAACCATCGGCGCAGCGGGTTTCGACGCCATGGTCTTAGAGCAATTGGGCGCCACCCCGACGCAACTAAACAACCAAGAAACAACCCTTACTCTTGCTGCTGGCGAATTAGACGGCACCGTGATGGCTTCGCCTTATATCGGCACTAAGCCTGAATTCGAAAAGTATGCAAACACGCTCTATTTTCCGGCGTGGCAACGCCCAGCATCCGTCTCCATTTTAGCCATGAATGCTGACCGGTGGGCGGCTTTGCCCACGGATGACCAATCCGCTGTCATTGGGCTGTGCCGCAGTTTAATGCTAACAACCCTGGGGCAATCCGAAGCATCCCAATTTGATGCCCTAAAGGCCCTTATGGCTCGAGGCGTTGATGTTCGAACCTATTCCGAAAATCATTTGACCGCCCTTCGTCAAAGCTGGGCGACTGTGACAGATAACTTAATCGACGATGATCGTTCCTTCCGTTTGGTTTGGGCAGAACTCCAGGCGTTTCGTGAAACGTATGCAATTTGGAATGACATTCGGACCGGGGACGGAACATTCGAAAATCAATGACGTATAGCCGTTAAAGAGGCACGGCAATGACATGATCTCGTCACATTGCCGTCATAGGTTTCTAAAAGTGCCCTCAGATTTAAGCGGAGGACTTGCGGAGCCAAGGTTTGATACGGATAATGCGCGAAGCAAAAATTAAAAACGTTATAAATCATTCAGTCGAGACGATAGGAGCCTATAAATGGCCATTACAAAAACAGGAATTCTTGCAGCGTTGGGCACGGTTGCCGTACTTAGCATGTCGGGCACTGCTTATGCTGGCGATGCCGCAGCGGGTGAAAAAGTCTTCAGAAAATGCAAGGCATGTCACACGGTCGATGAAGGTGGCAAAAACCGCGTTGGCCCAAACCTGAACGGTGTTGTTGACCGCGCTGCCGGTGCCGTCGAAGGGTACAAATATTCAAAGGCCATGATGGAATCAGGCATCACTTGGACGGCTGAAAATCTTGACACCTATTTGTTGAAGCCAAAAGACATGATACCAAAAACCAAAATGGCCTTTCCAGGCCTGAAGAAAGAAGAAGATCGCGATAACGTCATTGCCTATATCATGGCCCAATAAGCCTGATCTCGTAGAGACAAAAAACGCCGCCGGGATTGCTCCCGGCGGCGTTTTTTTGTGCCTTAAGGTTTGCTTGAGTGCCTTAACTTCTAACAACCAACACCGAACAAGCGGCACTCGCGACAATTCGCGAGGCGTGCGACCCTATAATTTGTTCTGCCAGTTCATGTCCGCCAGCACCAATCACGATCAAATCAGCCGCAATTTCGGATGCAGCCTTCAAGGTTTCCCGTTGAATAGATCCATGTCCAACCCAACGATCAATAGCAGCGCCACCGTTTGCATCAGCAAAAGCATCTAATTTTTCTTTTGCCGCTGCACGCATTTTGGCTTCAAAGTCATCTGGGAAATACCCCCCGACAAGGCTGAAACCAAATTCAGGCACGACCGATGCGACGGTGACTTTTCCATCAGACTCCTTGGCTTGCTTCATTGCTGCCGCCATAACGGCAGCACTTTCTGCCTCGTCCTCAAGATCAATACAGGCAAGGATTTGCGCGTACATGGCCTTCGTCTCCTTCCGCTGTGATTAAGCTGGTTTCGCCGTTGGCACGGGTTCGGCGCGGCGACGTTGTAAGACAATCACCAACCCTAACAACAACAAGGCTGGTATATACATCCAATGCTTTGCTGGGCGGTCTGCATCCTTTTGAACGGTGACAATCTCCCAGTCGAAATCAAGTTTTTGCTTTTCTGCTGCCGTGCCAAAGACAACGTTATCAATCAGGACTCTGCCGTCTTCTTCGCGCAATTCCAGTCCCGCATCAAACAATCTTTCAACACCCGTTGCCGCCTCGCTCATGCGCAACATAACAACCTTATCAATGTCGTTGCCTTCAAGGTCTTGACCCTTCACCTGGATCATAATCTGACTGTTTGGATCCAGTTCTTCGGCGACCTGGAAGACCTCAGCGCCCGGCACCGAAACCAGCGGAGCATAAATCATGTCCATCCAGTATCCCGGTCGGAAAAGTGTAAAGGCAATAAGCAACATCGCCACTGTCTCCCAAATCTTATTCTTGGTCAGGAACCATCCCTGTGTCGCCGCCGAAAACAAGAGAATTGCCACCACCGCAGTCACAATGACTAAGGCGAGGTGCCCCGGGCCCTCAATACCGATCATCAGTAATTCAGTATTGAAGATGAACATGAAGGGCAGAATTGCCGTTCGGATGTCATAGGCGAACCCTTGGATACCCGTCTTAATGGGGTCACCATGAGATATGGCCGCCGCCGCATAGGCCGCCAGCCCAACCGGGGGCGTGTCATCAGCCAGAATTCCAAAGTAAAACACGAACATGTGGACGGCGATCAGCGGCACAATCAGACCATTGGCAGAGCCAACCTCAACAATAACCGGGGCCATTAGCGCCGAAACCACAATATAGTTCGCCGTTGTCGGCAAACCCATGCCCAAAATGATGCAAATTACGGCTGTAAAGAACAACAGTAGCATCAGGTTACCGCCGGAAATAATCTCAACAACGCCTGACAAAACAGAACCGACACCTGTTAATGTGATTGCACCAACGATGATACCCGCCGCCGCCGTCGCAACACCAATGCCAATCATATTGCGGGCACCAGCGATCAGGCCATCGCGCAAGTTATCAAATCCAGCCTTCATTTCTGGATCCACTTTTCCGTTTCCGCGAAAATACGCGCTAAGCGGGCGGTGGGTGACGCAAGAGAAAATCATAAACAGCGTCGCCCAAAAGGCAGACAATCCTGGTGATAAACTTTCAACCATCAGGCACCAGATCAGAACAACAACAGGCAGCAGGAAGTACAAACCTGATTTAATCGTCGGGCCTGGGATCGGCAGCTTTGTGATCGACTCTTGCTCGGCCAAGTTTTCCAATTTAGGGAACTTGGCACCGAACCAAATCAGTCCAATATGGGCAACAATAAGGATGATTGTTGCAATGTAGAATGTTGCATCCCCTGCAACGCCCTTAACCCAACCAAACCCATAATATGCAACGCCAGAAAGGATCACCATACCACCAAAGCTGAGCAAGAAGCCGAGAACAGCGCGGCCAAAGGGCGTGTGAACAGCGCGAGGCAAGCCGACCATACCGGCCTTACAGGCTTCTAGGTGGACAATATAAACCAAGGCGATATACGAAATGATTGCTGGCAGGAACGCGTGGGTGATCACCTCAATGTAAGAAATGCCAACAAACTCAATCATCAAGAACGCGGCCGCGCCCATGATCGGCGGCGTCAATTGACCATTGGTTGACGAAGCAACCTCAACCGCGCCCGCTTTTTCAGCCGAGAAACCAACCTTTTTCATCAAGGGAATGGTGAATGTGCCAGTGGTCACGACATTGGCGATGGATGATCCGGAAATCAGGCCGGTCATGGCAGACGCAACAACCGCTGCTTTCGCGGGGCCACCGCGCAAGTGCCCCATCAACGAGAAGGATACCTGAATGAAATAGTTGCCAGCACCCGCCTTTTCGAGCAAGGAACCGAACAACACGAACAAGAACACGACGCCTGCCGAAACACCGGCAGCCACACCAAACACACCTTCCGATGTGATCCATACGTGGCTCATCGCCTTATTGAGTGAAGCGCCTTTCCAGGCGACCACGTCCGGCGCGTATTCACCGAAGAAAATGTACATCAAGAAAACCAGGGCGACGATCATCAGGGGTGGACCGAGCGCACGGCGCGTGGCTTCCAGCAAGAACACCAACCCAACGACGCCAGATACCACGTCGGCGGTGGTGGGAAGGCCGGGGCGCTCGGCAATCTCACGATAAAAGACCGCCAAATACAAAACCGAACAAGCACCAACGATGGCGAATACCCAGTCCTGGATCGGAATGCGGTCGCGCGGACTGCTCTTCAAAGCTGGGTAGCTAAGGAAAGCAAGGAACATCGCCAAGGCGACGTGAATGGGGCGAATATGGGCTTGAATGAACGGCGGAATGATATGGCCAAAATCACCCATCCACGATGAGGAAATCCAAATCTGCCACAACGACCAAAAGATACAAACACCGGCTAAGAAAACGGCAATCTTGCCGCCAGGATTACGAGCGCCAGACTCGGTCTCTGCAACGATCTGTTCTGCTGCGGACACATTGGGTGTGTCTTTGGTTTGCTCGCTCATTTTTTAGGTCCCCACCTAGTTCAAATTTGGCTCCCGTTTATCGGGTCGCGCGATTTTTAGTTTATCACTTCTGTACAAATGTTTCGGGCGGAAACCGCTGGTCTCCGCCCGATCATCAGATGGCTGACTTACATCCAGCCTTTTTCTTTGTAGTACTTCGCAGCCCCGTCATGAAGTGGTGCTGACAAAGCGTCTTTGATCATTTCGGCTTCTTTAAGGTTGCCGAAGGCCGGATGCATTTTCCGGAAGCGATCAATGTTTTCGAAGACAGATTTCACGACGTGATAGATCGTGTTTGGCTTGGCATTGGTTGAGCTAACGAACGTTGCGCCAACACCAAAGGTTTTAATGTCATCTGGGTTGCCACGGTACATGCCGCCAGGAATGGTCGCATAACGATAGAATGGGTTGTCAGCGATCAACTTGGCGATGGCTGCATTATCAACCGTTGCAAACACGGCGTCACAGGTTGTCGTGGCTTCTTTGTTCAAAGCAGCCGGATTACCAACCAACCAGAAGAAGGCATCGATTTTGTTATCGCACAAAGCCGACGGGGTTTCCGAAGACTTCATTTGAGCAGCCAGCTTCAGATCGTCGTTGGTTTTGCCCATGGCACCCCACATGACGTTCCACGTTGCTTCCGTACCGGAACCTGGGTTGCCGATGTTGACCTTTTTACCAACCAAGTCGTCGACCGTCTTGATGCCTGAATCGGCACGGGCAACGATACTGACGGGTTCAGCATGAACGGAGAACACAGCGCGCAAACCTTTAAACGGGCCTTGATCCGCAAATTTGGATGTACCGTTGTAGGAGTGATACTGCCAATCCGACTGGGCAACGCCCATATCCAACTCGCCAGCGCGAATGGTGTTGATGTTGTAAACTGAACCACCCGTTGATTCAGCTGTGCACCGAATGCCGTGTTTTTTAGTGTCCCGGTTAACCAAACGGCAAATATTAACGCCCGTTGGGTAATACACACCCGTCACACCACCCGTACCGATGGTTACAAATTCCGCTGCTGAAGCCGAGGCGCCTGCAAAGGCGAAACCGGCGACCGCAACAGATGCAAATACTGTTTTTTTAAGATGCATGCGCATCCTCCTGTTCACTCTCTGGGTCAAAATTATTGTTTACGAAGAGCATGTGCCCCACTTATGCGCCACAAAACCTGCGGCATGAGCGTGGGCAACCATGGAGATATGAGGATTGTATTGGCTGTTCCGACAGAACAATCGCAAAGCAATATATGACACTGCATACGCTGACATCAGTCGCGCATCCCTCCATTTTCCCCCAATCGGAAGCCCTCCCGAAGCTCATATGGCAATCTCATTTGAGATTATTTTTGATCACACGCCACCACAAAAGTGTAGCACAGCGCGAAGGACTGGCAAGCAGGCCGACTCCTCAAACTTTATCGTCCAAGAATTCGAACAGTATCCGCATCTGCCAACGGGCGGCCCAAAACACGGACCCCTTCAACCAATTGGGCGATCAGCGCTGCGTTATTGGCCGCCTGGGAACCGTCAGCTAGGGCCGTGTTGTTTTCAAATCCCAATCGGGCATGCCCACCCAGGGCCGCCGCAGCCAAGCCGCAGGCACTTTCCTTTGGCCCAAAAGCGCACATTGACCACGGCACATCACGGGACCCATCAACCGCTAAAAACTCTAATAAGTCCGAGGGTTCTGATATTTGCCCTTTCGTATACCGTCCCAACACGTACAACACGAAAGGCGCATCGCCGGGGATAACACCTCGGCGGCGCAAGTCTTGAAAGCGCTGCACGTCTTCTGCGGAATACAGGATGTATTGCGCCTGGATGCGTTCCGCATACATCCATGTAAGAAAGTTTGCCGCCGCAGGTTCCGCCGCGTCATCGGCAATGATCTCTCGTACTGCCAAGGAAACCGCTTCTGGCCGAACCAGCCGCACCATCTGCATTTGCTCTGTCGGCTGATACATACCGACAGCCTCACTGGTCACTTGAATAACCATCGCGTCACCAACAGCGCCTTTTATGGCGGCAATCGCCGCCTTGTAGGCATCGGCATCCAGCGTGTGTCGATCATCGGCATCACGGACATGCAAATGGATCATTGCCGCTCCGGCTTCCCGGCACACTGCCGCTTCATAAGCCAAATCAGCTGGTGAAATGGGCAGCGCCGGATGATCCGCTTTTGTCTTGCGGGCACCATTGGGGGCAACGGCCAGAGCTAACGGCTCCCATTCCGAAGCGGTCATGCCGCTTTTGCCCCGGTTTCTGCTAAAGCGCCATCAATAGACTTGGCAAGCCGGTCAACAATCTCTGCCACATCATCAGGCGTTACAATAAATGGTGGAGCCAGCAAGACATGGTCGCCCTGCTTGCCATCGACTGTCCCGCCGCCAGGGTAACAAATCAATCCATTTTGAAGCGCATGTTTTTTGATGTGCATATGAAGTTTCAATGCTGGATCGAACGCCGCTTTCGTTGTGCGATTGCTGACGAGTTCAATGCCCCTGAACAAACCGCGACCTCGAACATCGCCCAGCCAAGGCTGGTTCCCCATCTTGTCATGAATGGCTTCAACCAGGGCGTCGCCCATGGCATTCACGTTTGAGAGCAGATTGGCACTTTCGATTTTTTGCTGAACGGCAAGCGATCCTGCGCACGCCGTCGGGTGCCCCATATACGTGTGGCCATGCTGAAAAACCCGCGATCCTTGCTCGAACGCCTGAAAGACTTTCTCGGATGCCAAGGTCGCGCCAATCGGTTGGTATCCCGCGCCCAAACCCTTTGCGATGCAGACGAGATCCGGCATCACGCCATCTTGTTCATAGGCCATGAGCGTGCCGGTTCGGCCCATGCCACACATGACTTCATCCAAAATCAGCAGAACACCATGCTTGTCACAGACCGCGCGCATGGCTTTGAAATACCCCTCGACCGGCGGAATAACCCCCGCTGTCGCGCCGCCCACCGTCTCCGCAATAAAAGCGCAGACGGTCTCTGGCCCCAAAGCAATAATCTGCTGATCAAGCTCAACTGCCAACCTTGCGACATAGTCCGCATCGCTTTCGCCATCGTTTTGTTCGCGGTAGGCGTAACAGGGCGAAATCAAAGGCGTGTCCGGCAGCATCTCTTTATAGGGCTCGCGCCGCCAAACATTGCCGCCAACACCCAACGCCCCCAGCGTATTGCCGTGATAGCTTTGTTTGCGGGCGATGAACTTATGTCGCTTTGGCTGGCCGATTTCTAAGAAATACTGCCGGGCCATTTTAAGGGCCGCTTCTACCGCTTCTGATCCGCCAGAGACCAGATAGACGCCACTCATTTTACCGAGGCCCGCTACAGAGGCTCGATCACTCAAGAAAGCACCCAACTGCTCAGCAGGCTCCGACGTAAAAAAGCCCGTGTGGGCAAAGGCGACCTTATCAAGTTGATCTTTTATGGCTTGGATCACGTCTGGGTCCGAATGCCCCAAACACGAAACGGCGGCACCGCCCGAGGCATCGAGAAACCGCTTGCCGTCTGCCGCTTCCAACCAAATGCCATCGCCGCGCACGATGGTCGGCAGTGATGACCCCAAGGTGCGGTAAAAAAGCGAGCTGGACATGGCAACCTCCGTTGAAAAGGATGGGTTGACGACGTATCGACAATCCGAAGCTCCGACCATATAAGGGACGAAGTTATAAAGTCACGCCGCCAACGCAAAAGGGTTCCGCCTCATGGATTTGAAACAACACATCCGAACCGTCCCCGATTTTCCAATTCCAGGCATTCTTTTCTACGATATCTCAACCCTATTGGCGCATCCAAAGGCGTGGCAGGCGGCGATTGATCAAATGGCTGAGATCATCGAACCCATGAAGCCCGATATTCTAGCTGGCATCGAAAGCCGCGGTTTTCTAACCGCAGCACCCTTAGCCGCGCGTTTGGGCATTGGATTCATTATGATCCGTAAAAAAGGAAAGCTTCCGGGCGGAACCGTTGCCCACGAATACAAGCTGGAATACGGCACCGACGTGATAGAAGTTCAAGATAATATCATTGAACCCGGTCAGCGTGTTGTGATCACCGATGACTTATTGGCAACCGGAGGAACGCTTGCCGCATCGTGTGATCTCATCAAGAAAGTGGGCGGCACGGTTGCTGGCGCAACGTGCTTGATCGAGCTGACGTTCTTAAACGGGCGTGACAAGATCGGCGATGTTCCGTTCGAAAGCATGCTGGCTTACGATTCTTGATTGGCGCTCTGCGCAAGGTTTACCACCTTTTTCATCACGGTCGGCAGGGCTTCTAAGCCAATCTCAGTGGCCTTTGCCCACCACGCCATTTCCGGTGCATTGAACCGTGCTGTTTTTGCGCGCATCACCTTTAATACCAAATGGAAATGGGTGAAGGTATGATTGACATCGCCGTCCAATAGAATCCATTCGCCCCTAACCGGACCTTCGGCAATCGCTGCGCTTAAGTCCCACGGATCGCTTTGCCAATCCGTTGACGGAATTTCTGTCATGCCACCCAGCAAACCTTTGTCTGGCCGCGTTCGCACCAAGACGTGCCCCTGGCCATCTTCCGCCCAAAAGCAGATGCCATAGCGGGTTGGCCTTTGCTTCTTCGGCGCTTTACGTGGATAGGCTTCCGCCGAGCCAGCCTTTTGCGCAGCGCAAACCGTGTTCCACGGACACATCAAACATTTCGGTGATTTGGGTGCGCAGATCGTCGCGCCCAGATCCATCATCGCCTGGGCAAAATCACCCGGGCGATCTGCCGGCGTGAGCATCGCGGTCAACCGCTCAATTTCTGACCGCGCCTTTGGCATGGGTTCGTCAACGGCAAACAGCCGAGATGTCACGCGCACGATATTGCCATCAACCGGTGTCGCCTTTTCACCAAAGGCAATGGCGGCAACAGCGGCGGCGGTATAAGCACCGACACCTGGCAACGCACGAAGGCCCTTTTCGGTGGCCGGAAATGTGCCGCTGTGATCTTCGGCAACGACGCGCGCGCAGGCATGTAGGTTTCGAGCGCGTGCGTAATAACCCAACCCCGCCCAGGCCTTTAAAATGTCATCGCGATTAGCCGCCGCTAAATCGACCACCGTTGGCCAACGCGCCGTAAAGTCATTGAAATACGGAATGACGGTCACGACAGTGGTTTGCTGTAACATGATTTCGGACAGCCAAACACTGTACGGATCAGGCACTTCGCCCGGTTCCGCCCGCCATGGCAACCGCCGACGATTGGCATCATACCAGTCTAAAAGATCAACAGCGCGGGGCTGGGAAACAGGCACGTAAGAATTGTCCACATCTGGATGCCGGAATGGGCATTGCTCGGGTTGAAGCCGCACACTAGTGCATGTTTTGCGTTGGCGAAATCGCTTTGCGATCCGACAGAGCAAAAGTCCAAGCACTGACTTAAATTCAAAGGTAGAGCAATTGTTTCAACATAATCGAAATGCACTGTTTTCGATTATGCTGATATTGCTCTAGCATCTGGCCATGAGCGACAGAAAGCCCTTCAAACGTGGTGGTGGCCCCAAAGCCTTAGCGAATGCTTTGGGTAATGCGACCAAGCGTACTTTTGGTATGCGCGGGTTCGCCGACGGTGCAATCGTCCGGTCTTGGCCTGAGATTGTTGGCGGCCCATTGGCCAAAGAGTCAATTCCCGACCGAATCGCCTTTTCCCAGGGCAAACGCAACCAGGGCACACTTCATTTGCGCGTCGAACCCGGCGGGATGGCGGTCGAACTCCAGCATCTGACACCGTTGGTGATTGAGCGGGTCAACGGCTTCTTTGGGTTTGAATGCGTTAGCCGTATCGCTATCACCCAAGGCCCGATTCCAAAGCGCCCTGTTCCAAAACCGATCCAACCGCGCGTGCTTTCAGAGGAAGATGAAGCCCGGGTGGTTGCTCATGCCAATGGCATTCAGGATGAAACGTTACGTGAAACTGTGCGTAACTTGGGCCGTGCCATGTTGAGCAAGCCGCCAAAATCCTCACAATAATGACTCGATCACGCATTGGTGAACGTCAAATGGCTCTATTCTGCCACCAAAGCGCCATATTCCCAGGCGACCGTCGACACAGGGAGGTCTGTGAAAGAGGCAAAAGTTATCCCCAATTCGTGTGTTGATACGGATTCGACTCGCGCCCACCAAGGCGTCTATATTCCACATCTAGTGTATGGAGGTTCATGTGAACCGATTTGTAGTGGTTTTAACCTTATTTATGGTCACTGGCTTTGTTGGTGCCGTGTCAGCCGCGCCACTTTCCGGGGCAGAGGCTTTATCCGAACGTGTCTTGGGGTCTCCCGACGCGCCGGTGACGATTGTCGAGCATTCATCGTTGGGCTGCCCACATTGCGCGGCGTTCCATCGCGATACGCTGCCCGAGATCAAGGAAAAGTACATTGATACCGGCAAGGTTCGCCTCATTATGTCTGATTTTCCGCTGGGAACCCCAGCATTGGCCGCAGCGATGATTGCCCGGTGTGCGCCGCGCGAGCGGTACTTCCCGTTCGTGGAAGTTTTGTTCCAAAGCCAGCCTTCCTGGGCGCGGGCAGAAAATCCGCTGCAAGCCTTGGCTCAAGTGGCCCGCATGGGTGGCATGGGTCCTGGTGACGTGGAAGCCTGCTTGCAAGATCAAGAATTGCTGAATGGCATTCGTGGTGGGGCTCAAAAAGCTCAACAAGATAAAGGCGTTGATTCAACACCAACATTTTTCATCAACGGTGAGAAAGTTTCTGGCAACCGCTCTTTCGATTTCTTTGAAGAAGCCATCGAAAAGCATCTGAACTAAGACCATGCGCGACCTGTCCCTGGCCATAGCGTCACGGGCAGGCTTGCCGCATACAAACGACGGGGGTCTATAAAGTTTTGTTACGGTTTAAAAAGCTTCGCCTCGTTGGCTTTAAGTCATTTGTCGACGGCACCGACCTTCCGATTGAAATGGGACTGACCGGTGTGGTCGGCCCAAACGGCTGTGGCAAATCCAACCTGGTCGAAGCCCTGCGTTGGGTTATGGGCGAAACGTCTGCCAAGCAAATGCGCGGCGGCGGCATGGATGACGTTATCTTTGGCGGCTCTGCCATGCGCCCTGCGCGCAACATTGCTGAAGTTGTCCTTACCTTGGACAACACAGAAAAATCCGCACCTCCCCCTTGGACCGACATCGAAGAAATTGAAGTCAGCCGCCGGATCGAACGCGAAAAGGGATCAACTTATCGGGTGAATGGCCGCGAAGTCCGCGCCCGCGACGTTCAGCTTCTTTTCGCCGATTCCGCCACGGGTGCGCGGTCGACCGCTATTGTCAGCCAGGGCAAGATTGGCGCCCTGATTAACGCAAAACCTGAACAACGCCGTCTTATTTTGGAAGAAGCCGCAGGCATTACTGGGCTGCATTCAAGGCGGCATGAGGCTGAGTTGCGGCTGCGTGGTGCAGAAACCAACCTCGAACGCCTCGACGATGTTTTGGTTGCGTTAGACACCCAGCTTCAAGGTCTAAAAAAGCAATCACGACAAGCAAACCGCTACCGCAATCTGCAAGATCACATTCGCTCAGCTCAGGCACATGCCTTTCACCTGAGGTGGACCGACGCAGAAACAAAACATGCCGAGGCCATCGAGGCTTTCAAGGAAGCAGAGAGCAAAGTTGCCGAGCTGACTGGCCTTACCGCTGAGGCCACCACACAACAGGCTCAAGCCGCCGAAGGTCTACCAACGCTGCGGCAGACGGAAACTGAAGTTGGTGTGGTAGTTTCTCATTTGACCATCGAACGCGGCAAGCTGGATGAAGAAGCCCGCCGGGTTGATGCGCAACGCAACAATGCCGAGGCTCGCAGCACTCAGGCCCGTGGCGACATGGTCCGCGAAGACCAATTACTGGCCGATGCTTCTGCCGCCATTGACCGCTTGGTTGCTGAAGCCGCCGAATTGACGGATGCAGAGAATAACGACGCCGAAGCCCGCGCCGAGGCCGAACGCGCCCTAAACAGTGCACGGGCCGACACGGAAACGGCGGAGCAAGACGTTTCAGAACGCACGCGGACCCTGGCCAGCGAACAGGCCCGGCGCGATGCCCTAAACCGGACCATCGCCGATATATCAGGCCGCCTTGAACGCATGACCACGCGGTTCGCGCAAATCGAAAAAGACCGGGCGGCCCTCAATGACGGCGGTGCCGATCAGGTTAAATTGGACGAAGGGGAAGCCGCCCGCCTTGCCGCAGAAGATGCGTTAACGGCGGCCCGGGCAAAGCGCGAGCAAACCCTGCAAGCCCGCGAAGCCGCCGAGGGTGCGGTCGAAGCAGAACGCGAATCGGCACGCGCTGCGGATCAGGCCTTCTCTCGCCTTGAAGCGGAAGAGCGCGCACTCGCCGCCTTGGTTGAACCCGGCGAAGGTGAAATGTTTCCGCCGTTGGTTGACGCCATTGAAGTTGATTCTGGTTACGAAGCCGCCTTGGCGGCGGCGTTGGGTGAAGATTTAGACGCCCCGGCAGATGATCCGGCGCCAACGCATTGGCGCACCTTGCCGCCCCTTTCCACGTCGCAAACCTTGCCACATGGAGCGCAACCTCTTTCCGCTCATGTCCGTGGCCCGCAAGCACTCGCGCGGCGGTTATCGCAAACCGGGTTGGTCGAGACCTCCGAGCAAGGCAAGGCCTTGCAAAGCCAGTTGGGATCAGGTCAACGATTGGTCAGTGCTGATGGTGGGCTTTGGCGTTGGGATGGTTTCACCATCGAAGCGGGCGCGAAAACCGCCGCTGCGGTGCGTCTGGAACAACGCAATCGCCTTGGCGGTGTCCGTACCGAATTAGCAGCAGCCCGCACCATCCGCGACCAAGCCCAAGAACAGGTTGCGACTTTCCAAGGCGCGCTGGCTGATGCCCGTGAGGCTGAACGCCAAGCCCGCGACGCAGTGCGCACCGTTGAGTTGACCCTTAAAACCCACACCGAAGCGGTTCGCGCCCTTGAAACGGCTGTTCAGGCCCGCCGGGTTCGATCCGAAGCTCTCGACACTGCGGCGCGTGAGGCTGAAGGAGAGATTACCGAGACCCAGGCCAAGCTAGAGGCAACCCAGGCCGAACTATCAACCCAGCGTGACTTGGCCCGCGAACAGGAAGAACTGGATACGGCGCGTATCAATCTGCTGGGCTTGCGTGAAACCCTGGACGAGAAGCGCCGGGCACACGATGCCTTGGTTCGCGCCGCCGATGAACGCCGCCGACGGGTTGTGTCCATCACAACGGAACAAACGACGTGGACGCAGCAATTGGCTGGCGCGAAGCGGCGCAAAATGGAACTTGCCGAGCGGCTGGGACAAGCAGAGACCGAACGTGCTGCGCTAGAAGAACGGCCCGCCGAGCTTGCTGAAGCACGCGAAAAACTCGTTGCCGCCTTAGAAGAAGCCGAAGAGAAACGCCGCATCGCTGCTGATGCCCTTGCAACTGGTGAAACCCGCCAACGCGAAACCGATCAGGCCCTAAGGGCAGCGGAAACGGCCTTGGCCCAGGCCCGCGAATTGCGCGTCCGCCGTGAAGGTCAAGTTGAGCAAGCGGAACAATCAACCCGCGATCTGTCAGAGCGGATCACAGAGACCCTGGATGCGATCCCCACCGAACTGGCCGCTTTAGCGGGCTTGGAAGACGGAGCAGCGCCAGCCGATATCGACGCCGTTGAAGGCCGCCTACAAAAACTGAGCCGTGAGCGCGATGCTATGGGTCCGGTTAACCTGCGCGCCGAACAAGAGGCCGAGGAACTCACCGAACAGATGGGGGGGCTGGCCAGCGAACGCGATGACTTGATTGAAGCCATCGAGAAACTGAGGGCCGGAATTGCCGAATTGAACCACGAGGGCCGTGCACGGCTGTTGGCCTCATTCCGAGAGGTCAACGAGCACTTCCAAGATTTGTTCTCGCGCTTGTTTGGCGGTGGGACCGCGCATTTGAAGCTGATTGAGAACGAAGATCCGTTGAATGCGGGTCTTGAGATTATGGCCAGCCCGCCGGGCAAAACCCTGACATCGCTGTCTTTGTTGTCCGGTGGCGAACAGGCCTTAACGGCGCTTTCCCTCTTGTTTGCCGTGTTTCAGACCAATCCAGCCCCGATTTGTGTGCTCGACGAGGTCGATGCACCGCTGGATGATGCGAACGTCGACCGATTCTGCACCTTGTTGGATGAGATGGTCGCCAGCGGCATGACAAAATTCTTGGTTGTCACGCACCATCGCATGAGCATGGCCCGGATGGAGCGTCTTTTCGGCGTCACCATGGCCGAACGCGGTATTTCCCAGTTGGTCTCGGTCGATCTGACCCAGGCCGAAACCATCCGTGCAACGGCCTAAGGTGCCGGATGAGCGATTCAGACGAGTCGTCAGGCGCTCCAAAATCTTTTAAGAATCAAGACGATACGGGAACCGACCCAAGATTGGCCTCGCTTGAGGGGAAAATAAGCAGCTTGCGTGATCGCAAGAGCGAAATTCGCCCAGAAAATCGTTACATCAATAAGGGCCAAAACCACGTCCTTGGGCTTGCGTTTCGCATCTCTGTCGAGGTAGTGTCCGCCCTGGCTGTGGGGCTGGGCATTGGCTGGCTGCTGGATCAGTGGTTAGACACCCGTCCCTGGTTTATGTTGGCGTTTCTGCTGATGGGCGGATTTGCCGGTATGTTAAATGTTTACCGCGTGGCAAAAGGGTTCGGATTAGCCGTTGGCTATCAGGGCGAAGAAGCCGCAAAGGACAAAACAAAGACCGACGACCATTGATCAGCGCTTGACGCGGCGGGGAGTCATCGGCACACCGAGGGTTGGGGGTTATGGTGCCAGTTTCTGGCATTGATTTTCTCCCATAGTTTTTGGAAGACACGACGTTCGCGACGCTGGAATACATCCAGATATTAGCGCGACGACAGGACGAGGACGGCACCGTTGGCTGCAAACCAAAGCCCACTGGCTCAGTTTGAGATTAAGACCTTGGTCCCGCTAGAAGCTGGCGGACTAGACCTGTCTTTCACGAATTCATCACTGATGATGGTTTTGACCGTCTTGGCCGTTTCCGTCTTTTTAATTGGCGGCATGCGCCGGGCCGATTTGGTCCCTGGACGCTGGCAATCGGTGGCGGAACTCAGTTACGTCTTTGTGGCCAACTTGATTAAAGACACGGTTGGCTCCGAAGGCATCAAATACTTCCCCTTCATCTTCACCATTTTCATGTTCGTGTTGTTTGGCAATATGTTCGGCATGATCCCGTATTCCTTCACCTTCACCAGCCACATTGCTGTGACGTTCTTTATGGCGATGTTTGTGTTTTTGATGGTTACGGTGATCGCCATTGTGAAGCACAAGATGCACTTCTTCTCGTTCTTCATGCCACCTGGCGTGCCGATGATTATGGCTCCGCTGTTGGTTCCGATTGAAATTATCTCTTACCTATCGCGCCCGATCTCTCTCAGTGTTCGCTTGTTTGCCAATATGCTGGCTGGCCACACGTTGCTGAAAGTGTTCGCTGGCTTCATTACTGCTCTGGGTGTGTTCGGCATCTTCCCGTTCGCCTTTGTTGTGGCACTGACCGGGCTCGAGATTGTTATCGCTTTTTTGCAAGCCTTCGTCTTCACCATTCTGACGTGCTTGTACCTTAACGACGCGCTGCATCTGCACTAAGACCGGCGCACTTCCCTTCACCAAACGTATTAAAATCGTATCAAAAAGGAACTAGAACCATGGATATTGAAGCTGCCAAGCTACTAGGTGCCGGTCTTGCTGTTATCGGTGTTATCGGATCAGGTATCGGCATCGGCAACATCTTTGCCTCCTTCATTCAGGCTGTTGGCCGGAACCCAGCCGCACAAGGCGCTGTTTTCCCAATGACCATGTTGGGCTTTGCGTTGGTTGAAGCCATCGCGTTGTTCGCTCTGGTTATCGCTTTGGTTATTCTGTTCGGCTAAGTCGCTTTCGATATCAGCACCCCTGAATTCATCGGGGGTGCGATCATCGTTACCCGACAAGAATAGGAGACCGGCCATGCCGCAGCTCGAACAGATTTCGACCTTCCCGTCGCAGATCTTTTGGCTGGTTGTCACTTTCGCGGTGTTGTTCATCATCGTTTGGAAAATGGCAGCACCAAAAATTTCTGACGCCCTTGAGAACCGCCAGCGCCGGATTGAGGACAACCTCGCCCGCGCCGAAGACCTCAAAAAAGACGTCGATGCCGCCCGTGAAGCTTACGAAAAATCGCTGACATCCGCGCGTGCTGATGCCCAAGCAGCGGTAAAAGAAGCGAATGACGCGATCAACGCCGAAGCCACCAAGCGAGGCGAAGCGCTGGGCCAAGAGCTTTCCAAACGCATCGCCGAGGCAGAAGCGAATATTGCCAAGGCCAAAACCGATGCGATGGCGGGTATTCACGAAGCCGCAGCCGATGTGGCCTCCAGCGTGGTCGAAAAGTTGCTTGGATCGGCACCAGATAGCGCCAAGGTTCAATCGGCGGTTCAATCCGCTGCGAAAACGCAGAGCTAGGGAGCAGCGTCATGTTACACGATCCCACATTCTGGGTTGCGATTGCCTTTGTTGTTTTCGTCGCGCTGGTCGTTTGGAAAGCCGGTTCATCGATTACCGGCGCTTTGGACGCACGTGCTGACAAGATCAAAGATGATCTGGACGAGGCTGAAAAGCTGCGCTCGGAAGCCCAAGACCTGTTGGCTGATTACCAAAAGCGTCAACGGGAAGCGGCGAAAGAAGCCGAAATTATTGTCGCTGAAGCCAAAGCCGAAGCCGAGCGGATGCTGACATCGGGTAAAGCCCGCATGGAAGAACAACTGAAGCGCCGCGAAAAGCTGGCCATGGACCGGATTGCTCAGGCCGAATCGAACGCAACCGCAGAAGTAAAAGCCCACGCTGTTGAAATCGCCATCAGCGCAGCACGTGATGTACTGGCTGAAAACGCGACAGGTGCCACAGCAAACAGACTGATTGATGAAGCGGTGAAAGCCCTGCCGGGCAAGCTGCATTAAGCTTTACCTGACGATCTTCGAAAAGGCCTCCATTCGGGGGCCTTTTTTTATACCTGGGATTCGGTGGCAATCATCGCCGCCGTTCCTAACTTTTCATAAAGGCCGCAACCTCGGTGCTGCTCAACAGTGAGCCGTCTTCGAAGGATAATGATGGAATGGCATCGTCGGTTGGTTTGCGAAAGGTCATTGAATCCTTTGTGCCCTTGATGGCGATCACCAAATCATCTCCTTGCTGAGAAATATCCAGATCGTTGGCTGTAATATCAGGGCCAAATGCAACAGAGAAACCGCTGCTGTCATCTCGCCCCTGCCAAGTCTCAATCGTGTCTTGGCCATCGCCGCGCGCAAATAGAAGGGTTGATCCGTCACCAACGCGGATGGCGTCGTCACCGGTTCCACCTATCACGACAGAATTGCGAGCAGCAAACAATAAGTCATCGCCTGATTCTCCATCAACAAAACTGTTCGCGCCCGCACTGATTCGATCATCGCCCGTGCCGCCAAAGACTTCAGCATTTATGCTTGCTGTAATATAATCGTTGCCATCGCCTGCATCGATCCTGGCGTTGGCACCTGCGGCCTTGGCCCAGTCATCACCCTCTCCCAAGAGGATGGTCGCATTGCTGTAAGTGTACACCCTATCATTGCCGATCCCGGCATTGATTACGGCATTATCGTAAACATTTATCGAGTCGTCACCGTCGCCTGCGTTAATCTGGGCGTTATCATAACCACGGATTGTATCGTTTCCTGCCCCGCCGTTGACTTGAATGTTGTCATAGCCGCGGATATTGTCATCTCCGTACCCACCATCAACTTTGATATTGTTATAGCCGCGGATATTATCATCTCCGCGCCCACCATCAACTGTGATGTTGTCATAGCCCGAGATGGTGTCGTCACCGTCACCGCCCCAAATGACACTGTCAGCGTACGTCGAAATCACGTCATCGCCGCCACCACCAGAAACGGTACTTTGGCCATAGGTTGAAATTCTGTCTGCACCGTCGCCACCGTCCACTTGGGCGCGGGCATAGGTGTCGATCCGGTCATTGCCGGCCCCCCCTGAAATTATGCTGTCGTTGTAGGTGTAAATAGAATCGTTGCCAGCGCCACCTGATACAACGCTATCATTATATGTATGGATCTCATCGTTCCCGTTGCCACCGGCAATGAGGGCATTGTTATAGGCTCTAATCTCGTCATCACCGTCACTACCGCCGTCTAAGAGACCTTTTTCATCTAAAACACCCTGCAACAAGGCCAGAAATTCGCTCAGATGCCCACCCATCGGGCTAAACGGAAATTCTTCACCAGCTCCACTGTTATCGGGGGTAGTCGTCGCCGTCCCAGCCAACTTGGCTTCAGTGTCGCGGTGGATACGCTGATACTCACTCTCGCCGTGCGCTGTGTTACGTTGGTAAGACGTTTGAATGAGTGATGCTTGGGCTGCGGCAGATTCATTGACATTCATGGACATGGGAAATTCCTCGTTCGGTTGAACTAGGCCGTTTCTGGCGTGATACCGTCGCAATCACTATGCCAAACGTGAAAACGAACATATTACGGCTCTGTTTCGCAAGAGATGGAGAAAGGAAGGGGAAAGGACGTACCCGGGTGAACATATGCCTGAGGTGCGTTTTTCCGCCGAAAAATTACACCACCCACCCGGCAATTCTTACCGAGTCTTGGTGTAACCCCTTAGTGCGCAGACCTATCGCTTGGCAGATAAAGGGTTTCTTTTTTCGTTGCGGTAACAACATCAATTTGAATGCTTAAAACACCCTGCAACGGTGCAATCTGTTCGGCAATCAAGCGCTCCGCGTGAGCCGCCGAGGCGGCCCGCACCTTGAGACAACAATTCCATCGCCCACTGGTAAGATGACATTCTTGAACGCAGGGCAAATGTGAGACGACCTCGGCAAACGCCTCGCGATTGGTTGGTAAGTCAATTTCTACACGCGCCAAAACAACCACCGGAAAGCCGACCTGAACGGGATCAATTCGAGCGCACCAGCCGGTAATCACGCCACTGTCGGTTAGCTTTTTCAGGCGCTCGTGGGTTGCAGTTTTCGATAAACCAACCACCTCGCCAAAGTGGGCGTAGCCCCCGCGCCCGTTATGTTGAATGATATCTAGCAGCTTCAAATCAATATCGTCCATAAGTGTGCCCCCTATCGCGCCTGTCGATTGCAATTTTTAATGCAAATTGCATTCCACTTTTTCGCGGAGTAGATGGGCGCGCTTAATCCGTAATCATCGCCGCCCAGGCTTCTTCCGTTAGAACGGTGACACCGAGGGCTTCGGCTTTTTTCAGTTTTGATCCGGCGCCTGGGCCAGCCACCACATAATCGGTTTTGGCTGAGACGGTTCCGGCAACTTTGCAGCCCAGCGATTCGGCTTTGGCTTTGGCCTCGCTTCGGCTCATAGTTTCCAGCGTTCCAGTGAACACAACGGTTTTACCGGCGACCGGCGAGTTGTCTGTATCCGGTGCTTCGACGGCCTGGATATCGAGTTCTGCCACCAAATCATCAACGACGGCGATGTTGTGATCTTCGTTAAAGAACCCAATCAAATCTTCGGCAACGGACGGGCCGATCTGGTCAATGTTGATGAGATCAGCAAAGGCACCAGACGTTGGTTCCTTTGCTTCTACCAAGGCCGCCCTCAGGTCTTCTAGCGTGCCATAGTGCCGCGCCAATAACCGAGCGGTCGCTTGCCCCACTTGGCGAATGCCCAGGGCGTAGATAAATCGATCAAGGCCGATGGTCCGCCGGGTATCAATGGCGTCGAACAGGTTGTCGCGCGATTTCTCTCGCCATCCTTCGGCGCTGTCGAACCAATCGGCACGCTCGCGGAGGCGAAAAATGTCAGCGGGCTGGGCAATCAGACCTTCTGATAAAAACAGATCAACGTTCTGCACCCCCAATCCTTCAATATCAAAGGCATCGCGTGATACAAAGTGCTTTAGCCGTTCCAGCCGTTGCGCTGGGCAAATCAGGCCACCAGAGCACCGGCGGGCGACTTCGCCTTCCGGGCGCACAGCGTCTGACCCACAGCGTGGGCACACCGTTGGGAAGTCATAGGGCGCACTGTCAGCGGGGCGTTTATCGATCTCGACCGAAACAACTTGCGGGATGACATCACCAGCCCGTTGAATAACAACCGTATCGCCAATGCGAACGTCTTTGCGGGCAATCTCATCTTCATTGTGAAGCGTGGCGTTTGAGACCATCACGCCGCCCACGTTGACTGGTTCCAACCGCGCGACTGGCGTAAGGGAACCCGTTCGCCCGACCTGAATATCAATGCCATTAACGATGGTTTGGGCTTTTTCGGCTGGAAACTTATGGGCAATGGCCCAACGCGGCGAGCGACTGACCTGACCCAAGCGTTCCTGCCAATCCAAGCGGTTCACTTTGTAAACGATGCCATCAATGTCGTAGGCAAGCGTGGGACGTTGATCCATCAAATCTGCGTGGGCTGCAATGGTTTCCATGGCACCTGTGCAAAGCCGTGCTGTTTCTGGCACCTGCAAGCCCCACCCCCGCAGGCGGTCATGAAACTCGGCCTGAGTTGCCCACGACACGTCACTAACCTCGCCCCATGAATAGGCGAACATTCGGAGGGGGCGTTCTGCGGTGATTTTTGAATCTTTTTGCCGGAGGCTGCCCGCTGCCGCATTGCGCGGATTGGCGAAGACTTTGGCTCCCGCGTCCGTTTGCCGGTCATTCAGGGCAAAGAAATCATCCTTCGCCATATAGACTTCACCACGGACTTCAAGGACCTCTGGCGCATTCTTAATACGATTAGGAACATCATAGAGCGTGCGAATGTTGCGGGTGACATCTTCGCCTTCGCGGCCATCACCGCGCGTTGCTGCCTGCACCATATGGCCGTTTTCATACCGAACAGCGATGGAAAGGCCGTCAATTTTTGGTTCTGCCATGATTTGGATGGAGGCAGGATCATCTATCTTTAGAAAACGCGCGACACCGGCGAAGAAATCAACCACGTCGTCATCGTTGAACGCGTTCGCCAGCGAAAGCATCGGTTTGCTGTGAATAACCTTTGCAAACCCGGCAGCCGGTGCCGCGCCGACCCGTTTCGACGGACTATCGTCACGAACGTTATTGGGAAAAGCGGCTTCTATTTCCGCATTACGTTTGCGCAACCCGTCATAGGCAGCGTCATCCGCTTTAGGCGCGTCGTCTTGATAATAGGCCTGATCCAGCGCCGCGATTTCAGCCGCAAGGCTCTTTAATTCCGCTGCCGCTTCTTCTGCGGTCATCAGCAAAACGTGCTTGGGCGTTGCGCCCGCCCCTGCCCCCGAACTCATGCGGCTTCGGCACCCAACAGGGCACGCGCAGCGGCGCGGGCTTCATCGGTCACGGTTTCACCGGCGAGCATGCGGGCGATCTCTTCTGTTCGAGGCAACCCAGTTAACCGGTTAATCGCCGTGGTCACGCCGGTCGATGGCGACTCTGATTTCGACACTTGGTAATGAATAGTGCCGCGAGCCGCGACTTGTGGTGCGTGGGTAACGACTAAGACCTGCCCCTGATCGCCGAGCTTACTCAGGCGTTCGCCAACGGCCGCAGCAACCGCACCACCGATGCCAGAATCAACCTCATCAAAGATCAGTGTGGGAATACGATCGGAGGCAGCCAACACGGCCTTCAACGCCAACATGAACCGCGCGATCTCACCGCCAGAGGCAATTTTATTGAGCGGGCCGAATGGCGCACCTGGATTGGTCATTACCTCAAACGCAACGCGGTCTCTGCCCTCTGGTCCCCAATTTTGCGGATCGTTGTGGACAGATACCGCCGTTTGAAACTTCGCTTTGTCGAGCTTTAAGGGCGGAAGCTCTGCATTCACGGCATCATCCAATTTTTTTGCGGCCGATTGCCTTTGTGCGCTAAGGGCGTCGGCAGCCGCTTCATAGGCCAACAGCGCAGCGGCCTCTTCTTTTCTGAGACGATTAAGGCCTGCTTGGCCATCTTCCAAGTCTGTTAACCGGGTTTGAACATCGTCGCGCAGTGCTGGTAGATCGTCAGGCTGCACAGAGTGCTTCCTGGCGGCGGCACGCAAAGCAAACAGGCGTTCTTCCAAGGCATCTAACGCGCCTTCATCAATATCAATTTCTGCCGCGACCCGGTCCAAGCATTGCGACGCTTCTGCCGCTGCATCTTGGGCGCGCCCCAAAGCATCAATGGCGGGCTGCAATATTTCTCCACCTTTTTCCGCGGCGCGGATTAAGCCCCGAACGGCAGCTTGAAGCTGAAAATCGACCCCGCGACCGTTCGATAAGGCAGACGTCGCCTCGCCCAAGGCTTCTGCCAGTTTTTCGGCGTTCATCAGCAAATGCCTGCGTTCCGCCAACTCATCGTCTTCGCCAACCTGCGGGTTGAGTGAATCAAGTTCTTCCAAGGCATGGGCCAGATCGGCGCGAAGGCGTTCTGCGTCTGTTAGTTCAGATTGGCGATGGAGAACCGCGTCGCGTGCCTTAGACCAGGCCGCATAGGTTGATGCGGTTTGTTTTAAGGCACGTGCCAACCCGCCAAACCCGTCAAGCAACGGACGATGCACGGCAGGACTCATGAGACGGTGATTTTCAAACTGCCCGTGGACTTCAACCAACGCCTCGCCTAATGAGCGTAACAAACTAACGCCAACGGGCTGGTCATTGATGAAAGCCCGAGACCGTCCATCCGCCGACAAGACTCGCCGTAAAATCAACTCATCGTCACCGTCAATTCCGTGTTCATCCAATAGAGATTTAATATGGGAATCGGGTGGGTCGAACCGCGCTGCAACCTGGGCTTTTTCCGATCCCTGACGCACCAACCGTTGTTCTGCCCGGCTACCCAGGGCAAGCCCAAGGGCATCCAACAAGATGGATTTGCCCGCACCTGTCTCACCCGTCAGCACGGCAAGCCCCGGTCCGAATTCAATCTCTAACCGGTCTATTAAAACGACATCGCGGATGGTGAGCGAGCGAAGCATGCGATCCAATCCAAAATATCAGCGACGTTACGAGCTGGCGTGCCTACCAAATGACATACCAAGGATCTTCTTCTTTTTCTTTGCGAACGGTTTGGCCCGATACCAGTTCAAAGCTATCAATGTACCATTCGCTTCCTGGGTAATTGTGTCCCAAAATAGCGGCGGCCCGCTGGGCTTCATCAACCAGTCCTAATGTGTAGTAAGATTCAGCCAGCCTGTGCAGAGCTTCCGGAACGTGGGTTGTTGTTTGGTATTGGTCGACCACCGCTTTGAATCGATTAATACCCGCCAAATGGTGGCCCGTTCGCTGATAATAACGCCCGATTTCCATCTCTTTACCCGCCAAGTGGTCATAGGTCAGATCGATTTTCACTTTCGCGTCCCTTGAATACTTACTGTCGGGGAAACGGCTAATAAGCTCGCGTAACGAATTCAGGGCTTCTTGGGTCATTTGCTGGTCGCGGACAACATCGGAAATTTGCTCATAAAAGCTAAGGCCACGCAGATAATAGGCGTAGGCGATATCCCGGTGCGATGGATGCAATTGAATGAAACGATCCAAGGCGATGATGGCGTTGTCGTATTCACGTCGCAAATAGGCCGTATAGGCCGTCATAAGCTGCGCCTTGGTCGCCCAGGTAGAATACGGATGCTGGCGATCAACCTCGTCGAACTGTGTTTGAGCCTCTGCGTGTTCACCTCTTTCAAGGGAATCAACCGCTCTATTATACAAAATTTCTACGGGTTCTTCGACGTAGGCTTCTTCTTCATTGCTGGCGCATGCCGAAAGCAGCAGCAGAAAAACCACAGCAAGGATTGGGGTTGCGCGAAAAGGTAAAGAGATCATCGTCTTCCAACTCATTGATGGCGGCAACGCCGGACGGTGCACAAGTGTATTTAATCTACACGACAACCATCAATACGGAAAGACGGACAACCATCCAATCCGTTGAAAACTCATCAGAGAATCATACAAAATTTGGCTTAGATACTGGACAATATGCCGCCGTCAACGGCGCGGTCTGCTTCATGAATGCTAAGGGTATCCAAAGTCCAAGCATCGGGGCGGTCAAATAACGCCTTCAGCACGGCATTATTCGTTGTGTGGCCAGAGCAATGGCCACTGAACGCACCAACAATTTGCCAACCGGCAAGGTACATGTCACCAACCGCATCCAATGCTTTATGGCGAACAAATTCATCATCACGGCGCAGTCCGTCTTCATTCATGATGGTTTCCCCATCAATCACGATTGCGTTGTCTAATGAGCCGCCACGCGCCAAGCCCATGGCACGCAAGGCGTCAACTTCATGAAGGAACCCATAGGTTCGGGCATCGGATAGTTCCTTACAGAACGCGCCATTAACAATTCCAAGATTGACCCGTTGCTTGCCAATCACGTCATTGTTGTAAGCAATTTCCACATCGACCCGAAACCGGTCCGACGGTGACAACGTTACCCGTGCGTTACCATCTTCAACGCTAACTGCTTTCAAGATGCGGATCACCCGACGGGGTTGATCTTGATTAACCGCGCCAGCGGAAACGATGGCGTCGACAAAGTCAGAGGAACTGCCATCCATAATTGGCACTTCCGGGCCATCAACATGAATTTCACAATTATCGATACCGCAACCCGCAAGGGCCGCCATCAAATGCTCAACGGTTGCAATGGTGACGCCCTGTTCGTTGGCCAGGACTGTGCACATCCGGGTATCAACAACGCGATCATACAACGCAGGAATAACGGGCGCACCTGGCAAATCTGTGCGGCGGAAATTGATTTTGCTGTCTACGGGGCTTGGGATAAGGGTTACAGTGGCTGGTTGACCCGAGTGAACGCCAACCCCTTTGATAGAAATCTCAGACCGCAACGTCCGCTGACGCACAGCCTCTAAGGGCCCTGCTGCGGTTACAGTGTCGATGGTCGTTTGGTCGGACACACTATCAAATGACACGCTGAAATAACCCCTTATGTGTTTCATTTGTTTTCTGGTTACGGTTCTGTGCCGTCACCCTTATTATCTAAAAACAAACGGGTCCCCAAAGAAAGGGGCCGGGTATGCTTTTCGCATGCCAGCCCGGCCCTCTCAAATCACTCTTTGTTGCGGATTGTTTCGACTGGAAACCCCCGCTTTAGTTGGCTTGGCGACGCAGAAATGCTGGAATTTCTAACAAGTCATCGTCATCGCTCTGCGACAAACGATCATTTGGGTCTAAACCACCTAGTTCCTGCGCTTCAGCCGCGCCAGATCCATGAACGATACGCGGCACCATTGATTCGCCCCGATGCGGTAAGGAAGCCGCCGTGGCCGCAGATGGCATCTTTGGTGCACTTTCCGTTGAAACGGCAGGCGTAGCCGGTGCCGAGACCACTTTCGGCTTATCAATACCAAAAGCTTGGCGCGAACGCCGAGTTACACGATCAAACAAACTGGTTGGTCTGTTCGGTTCGGCGTTGACGCCTTCACCGCGATCACGGCCACCATTCGCCATAGCAGCGGCTGCAAAGGGATCAACGTCCTTTGTTTCTTCGGCTTTCGCCGCAGATGACAGAACTGGCTTTGGCGGAATAAAGGCATCCAACGTTCCACCCGTTGGTGCGCTATCTGTGGCAGATACCTCTGGTTCCGAGGTCGAAGCCTCTAGCCCTGATACCGCCGCATCCGAAGCACTTGATTCAGCAGAAAGCTGATTCTCAGGCGTTGACGATAATCCAGAATCTATATCTGCTTCGATCGCTGCCTCAAGATTGGATTGAACGTCAGCATCAGACGTGTCGACGCTGTCAACGTCTGATGCTGATGCGTCCATTGTTGCGAGGACTGGCACATCCTCTTCAATCAGTTCCGGTTCTGGTGCTGTTTCAACAACAGGTCGAGAGATCGCAATTGGATCCGTTACCCGCAATTTCTTGGGTAGGGGCTCCGCCGTTGCAATTGAATCGATCCCAGTCGCGACGACGGAGACCCTTATTTTGCCTTCCAACGAATCGTCAAAAGCAGAACCGAAGATGATGTAAGCGTCATTATCGACTTCAGCGCGAATGCGGTTTGCCGCTTCATCGACTTCGAACAAGGTCATGTCAGGACCGCCGGTAATATTGATCAAGACACCTTTGGCACCCTTCATCGATGAATCATCGAGCAGTGGGTTGGCAATGGCGGCCTCTGCGGCATCCAAGGACCGACGCTCGCCTTCAGCTTCGCCTGTTCCCATCATGGCTTTACCCATTTCGCTCATCACAGACCGGATGTCAGCAAAGTCTAGGTTGATAAGGCCTGGCATTACCATCAAGTCGGTCACACCCCGAACGCCCGAATACAGAACGTCATCCGCCATACGAAAAGCATCTGCAAACGTCGTTTTTTCGTTCGCGATGCGGAACAGGTTTTGGTTCGGAATAACAATCAGGGTATCAACGTGCTCTGCTAGGTCTTCGATGCCTTGCTCGGCCGTCCGCATCCGATGAATACCTTCAAACTGGAACGGCTTGGTGACGACGCCAACGGTGAGGATGCCCATCTCTTTCGCAGTCTTTGCGATGATTGGCGCCGCACCTGTTCCTGTACCACCACCCATACCAGCCGCAATGAAGGCCATGTTTGAGCCGGCGATGTGCTGGTGAATTTCTTCCAGCGCCTCTTCAGCCGCAGCGCGCCCCACATCGGGTCGTGCCCCCGCACCCAAGCCTTGGGTGAGGGCTTCACCCAGTTGGATGCGGCGCTCGGCCTTCGATCCAGAAAGCGCTTGGCTGTCGGTGTTTGCGACAACGAAATCGACGCCCTGTAATTCGGCAGAAATCATGTTGTTGACGGCGTTTCCGCCTGCGCCACCGCACCCAATTACCGTGATGCGAGGACTGAGGTCAGGCGTTTGATTCTTGTTAGGGACACTAATGTTAATTGACATATCTTTTCTCCTGAAAGCCTATAGCCAGCCGGTCATAAGGGGGGTTCGCGTTCGCCTAGAAATGTTCACGGAACCATTGACCGATCCGGCCTATGCGACCGTTCGGCTCATTCTTCGTGTGTAACGCACGTTGGGGTGCGTCCTGCGGGGTATAAATGGCGTGTTGTAACAATCCGACAGCACAGGCGAATGCCGGGCCAGAAACGGAATCGGCTAACCCTGCAATAGGGCGTGGCCGCGCAATTCGAACTTGCTTACCCAAGATTCGCGCTGCGACATCGGCAATGCCTGGAAGCTGACTGGCACCACCCGTTAACACGACGCGCGGTCCAGAAATTCGGTCAAACCGCGCTTCGGCGAGGCGTTTTTTTACCAACTCAAAAGTTTCTTCGATTCTGGGGCGAATAATTCCAACCAGCATCGAACGTGGAACCTGATTGGCGTCGCTAGATTGATCTTCGCCGATCAACGGAACTTCTAAGACTGCTTGGTCATCAGAAAGCGACGGCACAGCATGTCCGTATAAGGTTTTCATACGTTCGGCGTGATGTAATGGCGTTGAAAGACCACGTGCAATGTCGCCGGTAATATGACTGCCGCCAACAGGGGCAACATCCGTGTGGATCAATTCGCCATCAAAGAAACATGCGATCGACGTTGTTCCAGCACCCATATCAATCATGGTTGCACCCAGTTTACGTTCGTCTTCGACCAAACAGGCTTGTGCGGATGCCAAGGGCGTCACGACCGAATCAGAAATATCTAAGCGGCAACCCCGGACCGTAGCCTCTAGATTGCGCAAGGGTCCACTTTCCGTCGTTACCAAATGAACATTTACACCGAGACGCTCACCCCACATGCCAATCGGGTCGGGAACGCCGCGGTTGCCATCAATGGAATATCCGACAGGGACCGTGTGCAGCAATTCACGCCCCTGAGGGACTTCATTGGCATAACCCGTTGGATCAAGAATCTTTCGAATGTCGGCCTCATCGATCTGATGGCCGCTGATCGAAATTTCATACGCGATCAGGCGAGACTTTGGCTTGCCACACGAAATATTGACAACAACATCTGTAATCGTCTCCCCCGCCATTTGTTCGGCGGCTTCAACAGCGGCACGGATAGCGCGATCAGCCTGTTCCATATCGACGACGGCGCCCAATCGCATGCCCATGGCCGATTGATGTCCGATGCCTTCAATTTTTGTGCGGCCGTCCGACCCCGTGCGCGCGATGAGGCAACACACTTTTGAGGTGCCAACGTCCAGGGCTGCAAATAGGCCTTGCCGTGGCTTTTGGGTAGGTGATCGTCTGGTCATCTCTTGGTCTGCTCCTAAATCGCCGCGACGCGTTGCGAATCGAAAACGAATCGATCTACGTTTCTTGCCCGAAAGGGCTTTCGATTCCGTTAGCGCCGCGAACAATAACGCGATCTCCCATGCGCAGATCGATTGATGAAAGGTCTCGATCCAGCAATTTATGCTTCGTGTCAAAACGCGCTAACCGTTGCCATGCCTCGGTTGCAGCGTCTTCGGGCAAGCTAATCGCCACCCCATTTCTCAATTGAATATCCCATCGCCGACCGCCGACACGAACAGCTGCTTGAACATGGCGAACAAGGCTGGGTTCGGAGCGAATCAGGTGCATGAGAGCTCTGGCGTGTTGATGCGCATCTTCACCAACGACGATAATGAGGTCTGCAAACTGCTCTAAATCCTCACGTTGGATGACCGTACCATCGGCATCAATCAGGGCATATTCGCCGCCATTCTGCCAAATTGCCAAAGGCTCGCGTTCGCGGACTGTTAGCAAAACCGTATCGGGCATCAGGCGCTCAACAGAGGCTTCGGCAATCCAATCAAGGGCTTCAACCCGCGTGCGTGCCGCATCTGGATCAAAGGCCAAAATGGGTGCGCCCCGCGTTAGACGCAGCGCATGCATGAGGTCTTCGCGCGATGATTGGCGTCGACCAACCACCAAAATTTCGTCAACCCGCAACCCTGATTCGGCCGCCGTCGCGATGGCATTCCATTTCATAGCTTCAGCCGCCTTCACGGCCGCGCCAGAAGCAACCATCCACCAGCCTGCACTGGCACTAACCGCCATGATCAGTCCCGCGCCGACGAGTAAAAAAGACCGACGCCGCCAAGGTGGAACAGGGTTGCGGCGGCGCTTGGCCTTTGGGCCTACTTTTCGGACGCTTTTTTTCTCGTCACTCATGGGTCGCACTCCGCGTTTTCGACCATCCACGAAACTAAATCTTCAAAAGACATGCCCAAATGCGCGGCCTGTTCCGGCACGAGGGATGTTGGCGTCATTCCGGGTTGAGTATTAACTTCAAGCATGAACAAAGTCTCACCATCGAAGCGTAAATCGGCCCGACTGACGCCCCGACATCCTAGTGCCCGATGCGCCCGCACCGACAATTTCAACGCATCTTGGTAAATATCTGATGAAATATTTGCAGGAATTTCATGATCGGATCCGCCCGCAACATATTTTGCGTCGTAATCATAAAAACCTCGGCTCGTGGTGATCTCTGTAACCGCCAAAGGCTTTGCGTTTTCATCTCGTCCCATGACAGCAACGGTGAATTCTCGACCGGGAATGAATTTTTCAACCATGACGGTTTCGCCGTAGGTCCAGCCCCCTTCATCAAGCGGTTTATGGTTATCGCCATCTCGGACAATGTGGACACCGACGCTGGAGCCTTCGTTCAACGGCTTAATGACATAGGGACGTGGCATCGCGTCACCGGCCAGCACTTGATCACGAGTCGCAATGACATGGGGCGCAACGGGGATGCCTTGGGCTTCGAATACGGCCTTGGCCATTGGCTTATCCATCGCCAAGGCTGAAGCCAGTAAACCTGAATGGGTATAGGGCAAGTTGAGAATATCAAGCAGCCCTTGCACGCATCCGTCTTCGCCAAAGCGGCCATGCAAAGCGTTAAAGACCGCATCGGGCTTTGGATACAAGCGAGTCAGCAAGGGTCCCATGTCGCGTTGAACATCAATTGCCGTGATTTGATATCCGGCATTCTTCAGAGCATTGGCGCACGCGGCACCAGAAACCAAGGACACTTCGCGCTCGGCCGACCATCCCCCCATCAAAACCGCAACATGTTTTCTCATGGCGTGTCCTCCGGATCGGTTGGGCAAACTGACGGTTCAGCAGGGTTGCCGATGCGGCGAATTTCCCACTCCAGTGTGACACCGCTGTGAGCCTTCACGCGGCGGCGTACCTCTTCGCCCAGCGCTTCGATATCCCGTGCGCTGGCGCCACCTGTGTTGACCAAGAAATTTGTATGTTTTTCCGATACCTGCGCAGCACCCATTTGCAGACCGCGACACCCTGCCGCATCAACAAGCTCCCAAGCTTTGTAACCGTCTGGGTTTTTGAATGTCGATCCACCGGTGCGGGTTCTGATCGGTTGCGTGGCTTCGCGGGCTTCTTGAATGTCATCCATGCGCGCCGCAATCCGCGCCCGATCCCCGGGCGATCCCTGGAGCATCGCTGACACCACAATTGCGTCTGATGGCAAGGTGCTGTGACGGTAGGAAAGGCCTAAGTCGTCACGCGTGAATGTTTGATGTTGTCCTTGGCCATCAACGACATCAGCGGAGACCAGCACGTCTTTGATCTCTGAGCCATAAGCGCCCGCATTCATACGTACGGAACCGCCGATTGTGCCGGGAATACCGTATAAGAACGACAGTCCGTCCAAGCCTGAAACACGGGCGGCTTTTGCAACATTGGCGTCTAATGCGCCTCCACCAACATGAACATGTTCACCGTCAACAGTAATCTGAGAAAATGCCTTACCAAGCCGGATCACAACACCTGAAATGCCACCATCGCGGATCAACACGTTTGATCCTGTTCCTAAAATTGTCACAGGAACACCGCTTGGTTTGCCGCGCAAAAAGTCAGCGAGATCATCCGCGCTTTCTGGTTGGAACAAGATGTCTGCCGGACCACCTGTGCGAAACCACACGTATTTGGCCAAAGGCGCATTGGCTTGCAGGCTGCCTCGTACAGTAGGCAATCTATCGATCAAATCAGGCACAGACTTCATGGCGGCCATCATGCGTCGGCCTCCGTTGGTGGCAGTGCAGCCAGTTGGTCCGGTAACGCATTTGCCCACTGGGTAATGGAGCCTGCCCCGAGGCACACAATGAAATCGCCTGGTTTGGTTAGCGGCTTCACCGTCGCCGCCAAATCATCCCCGCCGTCAACGATCAAGACATTCCGATGACCGCGATGCTGAAGTCCTTCGGCTAAGGTGTCGCGATTAATTCCCTCAATCGGGCTTTCGCCTGCTTCATGGACAGGGGCCACGATCACGGCGTCGGCGTCATTGAAACAGGTGCAGAAATCTTCAAACAAATCTCTAAGGCGGGTATAGCGATGCGGCTGAACCACAGCGATCACTTGCCCATCACCCGCAGCCGTGCGCGCTGCGGTTAGAACAGCTGCAATCTCAACCGGGTGATGACCGTAGTCATCAATCACCGTTACGCCATGTGCTTCACCTGTTTTGGTGAAGCGGCGCTTAACACCCTGAAAGCTCTCAAACGCATGTTGTAGGACATCATCATCAATGCCCATTTCACGGGCAATGGTGATCGCCGCCAACGAATTCTGGATGTTGTGACGGCCATGCATGGGAAGGTGCAAACCACTAATTTGGTCGACAACGTCCGAGCGCCTGTTGGCGATCAGCACATCATATCGCGATCCATCCCGCCCCGCAGTCACATTGACGGCGCGAACATCGGCCTGAGGACTGAACCCATAGGTGATGATCCGGCGGTCAGAGACGCGAGGGATCATCGCTTGCACTTCTGTGTGGTCGATACAGAGGGCCGCGAAGCCATAAAAGGGAATGTTCTCGACAAAGGTATCAAAGGCTTTGCGCAAGGTGTTAAAATCGCCGTAATGATCAAGGTGTTCTGGATCAATGTTCGTGACCACCGCGATGGTCGCAGGAAGTTTTAGAAAACTACCGTCGGACTCATCAGCTTCAGCCACCAGCCAGTCACCCTGGCCCAATCTGGCGTTCGATCCGATAGCATTGATAATGCCACCATTGATGATGGTTGGATCATATCCAGCCGTGTCCAACAAATGGCTCACCAACGATGTTGTTGTTGTTTTACCGTGCGTCCCGCCAACGGCAATGGACCATTTCAAGCGCATCAATTCGGCGAGCATTTCAGCGCGGCGAACGATAGGGATAAGGTCAGCTCGTGCTGCCTGCACCTCTGGATTTGTTGGCTGCACTGCCGTCGAAACAACCACAACAGCAGCGTCGCCCAGGTTTTCGGCTGCATGCCCAACGGCGACCAAGATGCCCAAGCCACGCAAACGTTTTACATTCGCGCTGTCGGCGATATCCGACCCCTGAACCGCATAGCCTAGCGTGTGCAAGACTTCGGCAATACCGCTCATACCAATGCCGCCAATGCCGACGAAATGGATACGGCCAATATCGAGAGGTAGGGCTCTCATGCGGCGATCCCCCGCTGCTTAATAACGTCTTCGACGAGGTCCGCAAGCGCGTCTGCCGCATCTGTTTTTCCAACAGCCAAGGCACCTTGGGCCATCGCAATGAGTAAGCTGGGATGTGTCATTAAATTAACCAAACGATCCGCAACCGTCTGATCCGTGAAGGCCGGTTCCGGCATCAACCAACCAGCCCCTGCATCTGCAATCGCGTGGGCATTGGCATCTTGATGGTTATCAACCGCATAAGGATAGGGCACCAAGATGGCAGGCCGTCCGACGGCAATCAGTTCAGCAACGGTTGAAGCACCCGCCCGCGCAATGACCAAATGAGCCCGTGCAAGCCGGGCCGGGACATCATCAAAGAAGGTCGCAAGATCCGCCGTGACGTTGGTTGTTTTATAAATTTCACGCACCCGATCCAGGTCTTCGGGTCGGCACTGTTGTTCAATCGACACCCTTGCCTGCAACGCCGGAGATAGTTTTTGGATTGCGGCAGGTATCACATCAGAAAACACCCGTGCACCCTGACTACCACCAAGGACAAGAACGCGGAAAACACCATCGGGCATCGGCTGATCAAAGGGCGTCGATCGCGCAGCGGCAATCTCTGGCCGAACGGGCATTCCCGTTTGAACGGCCTTGGTCTCGTTATTTTCACCAAGATTTTTGACAGAGGCAAAGGCCGTCGCGATCCGGTTAGCACGTCCGGCAAGCAGCCTGTTTGCTCGACCTAAGACAGCGTTTTGTTCATGAACAATTGTTGGGAATTTGCCTGATGCGGCCATCATCGCTGGCACGGATGCATAGCCCCCAAAGCCAACCACACAGACCGGCTTTAACTGCTTTAGAATGGACCGCGCCGCAAGCGTACCAAACCCCAGAGCGATGACACTGGCAATCCTAGCAAGAATTGACTTTCCAGCAATCCCGCCGGCCTTAACCCGATGCACGCGAATACCCGGAAACTTACTCTGTAGCTCTCCACCCCGGTCATCGGTGACGAGCGCGACGTCATACCCACGACTAGACAAGGTGTCGGCCAAGGCTTGTGCTGGAAACACATGGCCGCCCGTACCGCCGGCAGCCAACACAACGGTGTGGGAAGCGGCGCTCACGGTGCGCTTTCCGTTCGCATGCGGCGGCCTGTATCGGTGCGCGAGCCAGAGCATGTTCGTGTCAGCGCCAGCACCATCCCCATACCTAAGGCCAGAGCCAAGGTCGATGACCCACCATAAGAAATGAAGGGAAGTGTCATCCCTTTTGGCGGAATTAAATTGAGCGTGCTGGATAGATTGATGATCGCTTGCAGCGCAAATTGCACCATCAACCCAGCAACGGCGATCAGGCGAAACAGATCATCCATTTCAAAGGCTCGTATGAACCCTCGCAACACGATGGCGGCAAACAAACAAACGATAATCAAGCAAACAATAAGGCCGTACTCTTCACCGGCAACGGCAAAGATGAAATCAGCGTGTGCATCGGGCAGAACTTCTTTGACGCGGCCTTCGCCAGGACCTCGCCCGAACAACCCGCCACTTTGAAAAGCCTCAAGCGCACGATCAACCTGATAACCCTCGCCCACCGCAGGATCAAGGAACCGATCAACCCGTGCCTTTACATGGTCAAAAATTATGTAGGCGCTGACCGCTGCACCAAAGGCAAATCCGACCAAGATAAACAACACCACCATCGGCATTCCGCCCAAGAAGAACTGAATGGCCCAGATCGCGCCAACAACCAACGTCATGCCAACATCGGGCTGCAACAACAGCAAGCCAGCAGTTAAGGCCAGTAACCCCGTTGCCAAAAGGCGGCCTGGAAACTTCTCGTGACGCCGCGCTTCGGCAAACATCCACGCCGCCAAAACGGCAAAGCCAGGCTTAACAAATTCACTAGGCTGAACAGAGAAAGGGCCAATACGAAGCCACCGGGTTGCGCCTTTTACTTCAACACCCACAACCAACGTTAGCGCCATCATAACGATGCCGACAACAAACATCATCAGGGCTAACCGCCGCACGGTGCGCACGTCTTGAAACGACACCCAAAGCATGACCACAACCGCAACCAGCAAGAAAATCATTTGCCGTATCACAAAGTGAAATTCAGCTAAGCCTATGCGGTTGGCAACCGCCGGAGACGCTGCCAGCGTTAACAGGGCACCGCACAAGATCAACACCATCAACGCGGCAAGGGTCCACTGATCAATAGACCACCACCATGCTGCTAATCTGCTGTTATCTGTGCGAGAAAAGGCAACACTCATGGGCGGAAGCTCCCACCCGCTGAACCGCCCGGCGTCGGCTTATCAAACTGCGGTTCAATCGATTCAATTTCATCATCGAAAGGGTCAACGTGCTTACCCGGCAGGGCCTCAACCATGTCGCGAAAGGCATCGCCCCGCGCTTCAAAATCTTCGAATTGATCGAACGACGCGCACGCGGGAGACAACAGCACGACGGGCTCTTGCAATGACAAGGCGACGCGGTCGGCCGTGGCCATCGCACGCGCATTCTCAAGAGCCGTCTGCAAATCTCTTGAGATCGTGACAGGCACACGACCGTCCAACGCCTGGCCGAACTGTTCCGCCGCCTCACCAATTAAAAAGGCATGACGGACGGATTTAAGGTTATTCATGATCGGGCCGAGGCCGCCATCTTTGGCGCGACCTCCGGCGATCCAATAGATGTCTTGATAGCTGCCCAATGCGCGCGCGGCGGCATCTGCGTTGGTCGCTTTCGTATCATTAACGTAGAGAACGCCGTCAACAATATCGACCCGCTCTTGGCGGTGAACCAAACCTGGATAACTGTTGATACACGCCGCAATGACAGGCGATGCAATCCCCGCTGCCCGACACGCGGCATACGCTGCCGCTGCGTTCTGGCCGTTGTGTGAACCAGGCAGTGTTTTCACCACACCCATGTTCATGATCGGCATATTTGTGCCTTCGGTATCATCATACAGCGTCCCGTTCGATACGTAGACACCGCCAACCGCCGGGCCTTCGCCCGAAACGGGGATCACAACTTGGTCGTCTGCTTTTTTCAATGCTTCAAAGATGGCTAGGCTGTTGGGATCATCCACACCAATGATCGCGGTACGCGGTTTTGTCTGACGCCGAAAGATTTGCTTTTTGGCGGCGATGTAGCCATCCAATCCACCGTGACGCTCTAAGTGATCATTCGAGATGTTCAATAGCACGGCAACGTCGAAGGTAATCGATAGCGTCAGGTCCAACTGGTACGATGACATCTCTAAGACATAGGTGCCTTCGGTACCCATAGACTCTAGGTCCATTGCAGGCATGCCGATGTTGCCACCAATATCGGCCGTGCGACCGGAAATTTGCAGAATATGGCCGATCAGCGTGGTTGTTGTTGATTTACCGTTTGTTCCAGTAATGCCGATATAAGCGCAATCTCGTTCGCACCGTGCCAGCAGTTCAATGTCACCAATGACTTCACAGCCGGCCTTTTTCGCGAGGGCGACGATGGGATGCGGTTTCGGATGATGCAGTGGCACACCCGGTGTCACCACTAACGTCGAATGCTGTGACCAATCCGCCATGTAGAGATCAACCAACGGAATACTAAGTTCCTTGGCCCGATTACGCGCCTCTTCATTATCATCCCATGCCCACACTTCAGCGTCAGACAAATGCAACGCCTGCGCCGCAGCAAGGCCAGATCGCCCCAATCCAAAAACAGCGATGGGGTAACCAGTAAAAGGGAAGGCGTCGATGCTCATTGGGTCTATGGTCTCTCTAACGAAGTTTCAGGGTCGCCAAACCGGCCAGGGCCAGGATGGACGCAATGATCCAGAATCGAATAACGATGGTGCTCTCGGCCCACCCCTTTTGTTCAAAGTGATGATGGAGTGGTGCCATCCGAAAGACCCGCTTGCCGGTCAATTTGAAGGAGACAACTTGCACAATGACCGACGCCGTTTCTAAGACGAACAGTCCGCCGACAATGGCCAGAACAAGTTCATGCTTGGTCACAACGGCGATGGAGCCCAAGGCACCGCCCAGGGCTAAGGACCCTGTGTCCCCCATGAAGACGCGGGCGGGTGGCGCGTTGTACCAAAGGAAACCCAATCCCCCACCAATTAACGCTCCGCAAAAGACCGTCAGTTCACCTGCACCAGGTACCGCATGAATCTGCAAATAGTTTGAAAAGACGGCATTACCGACCAAGTATGCGATCAAGGCGAACACACCAGCTGCAATCATCGTTGGAACAATGGCGAGACCGTCCAAGCCGTCTGTCAGGTTGACCGCATTGGATGACCCGACAATGACAAACACCGCAAAAGCAATGAAGGCCCAGCCAAAATCAAGCAACAGGTTCTTGAAGAACGGTACGGCCAACGTTGTCGACAAGGGGTCTGGCACGTTGGACAAAATCCAAAACGTGGCAACCGTTGCAATAGCAATCTGAAAGATAAATTTTAAGCGACCCGACAGGCCCTTACTGGATTTTTGGCTGACCTTCATGAAATCATCCAAGAAGCCGATCAGCCCAAACGACATCGTCACACCCAACACGGCCCAAACATAGGGGTTGCGGAGATCTGCCCACAACAAGGTCGCAACTGCGATAGCCAGCAAGATCATGATGCCGCCCATGGTCGGCGTGCCTTGTTTGGTTAGCTTATGACTTTCAGGACCATCAGACCGAATGGGTTGCGATGACTGTCGGTTTTTCAGCATTCGGATAAGAACCGGACCAAACAAAAAGCTAACGATCAGCGCCGTCATGATGGCACCACCGGTTCGAAACGTCAGATAGCGGAACACGTTCAGGATTGCGAATTCTTCGGCTAGCGGAAATAGGATGTGATACAGCATGATCCGTTAGGCTCCGTTGAACGCTATTTTTTGATTGTGCGCACCCGGTGTGCGGATGGCGTCGATCACTTTACCCATGAGAGAGCCCTTCGACCCTTTCACCATGACAACATCGCCAGGTTGCAATGCGCCCTCGACAATCGGCGCGAGCTCTGCCGAGTTTGCTGCATGACCGCCACGAAATTCTGGTGGAATGGCCTTAAACAGATTCTTCATCAAGGGGCCTGCTGTAAAAACAAGATCAACGCCCGCATCGGCGCAAGCATCAGAGAGCGCGGCATGGTATGCAGGCCCTTGCTCGCCAAGTTCTAACATGTCCCCCAAGACAGCGATCCGGCGGCCGCCTGAGCCAACAGGAACCAGGGCAAGCGCAGCCAGCGCAGCTTCGACCGCAACGGGACTGGCGTTGTAACTATCATCGATCAGCGTGATTGTGCCGCCCTGCCACGCAACTATTTCTCTGCCGCCACGCCCTTTAGGCGGCTTTACTTCGGACAAGGCCTGGGCGGCCTTAACAACGTTTGCACCGATCGCTTGTGTTATCGCCAGGACACTGGCGCTGTTCATGGCAACGTGCCGACCCGATTGCGGCAAACGATAGGCAAGCTTTTGGCCCACCACAGACACCGTGACCGTCGCGCCACTCTCATGCGGCTGCCATTCCAGCAATTGAACGTCGGCATCTTTCGCTGTGCCAAATGTACGGATCGTTGCAGCGCCAACACGCCGCGCTGCGTTGAAGAGGCGATCACAAAACTCGTTATCTGCATTGATGATGGCAACGCCGTCCGGCTCTAAGCCATCAAAAATTTCGGCCTTGGCATCGGCAATGTCGGCGACGCTTTTGAAAAATTCGATATGAACGGCTTCAACCGTTGTGATAATGGCGGCATGTGGGCGGGCAATCGCGCTCAGAGATGACAGCTCGCCAGCATGGTTCATCCCAAGTTCTAACACGACATAATCGCAATCAGCGGGAATGCGAGCCAAAGAAAGCGGCAGGCCCCAATGATTGTTTAGGTTGCCTTGTGTCGCCGCTGTTCTGCCTTGTTTGGATAGTACCTCGACCAGCATTTCTTTGGTGCCGGTCTTACCGACACTGCCGGTGACGGCGCAGACACGCGCCTCTTGTGATAACCGGAAACGCGCGGCCCTAGCTAAATTTTCCAATGCGGCAAAGGTATCTTTGACAATAACTACGTTGCCTGTCGATCCCGATATTGGGCGGTGAACAACAGCAGCGACAGCCCCTGCTTTCAAAGCGGCTTCAACATAATCGTGACCGTCTACATTGGGGCCTTCTAGGGCGACAAATAAATCACCCGCCTGGACCGTCCGACTATCGATAGAGACACCTGTAGCTTGCCAATCAGTGCCAAGTGATTCAGCCGGTTGGAGGGCGACGAGAACATCATCTCGGATCCAGAGTGGGTTTGTCATACCGCCACCTCCGCAATGGCGGCACGTGCCTCAACGCGGTCATCAAAGGGGTGCACAACACCAGAGATTATCTGACCCGTTTCGTGTCCCTTCCCTGCGATCAGAACAACGTCGCCCCGTGCAGCCAATTCAACGGCTTTACGAATGGCCGCGTGACGATCCGCAATCTCGATCACCTCCGCGTCATGGCCTTGCGCCCCTGCCAACGCCGCTGATCGAATGATGGCAGGGTCCTCAGATCGCGGATTGTCATCGGTGATGATGACCGTTTCTGCCTTAGAAGCTGCGGCCTCACCCATCTCTGGTCGTTTGCCTGGATCGCGGTCCCCGCCGCATCCAAAGACACAAATGAGTCTGCCGGAGACATGGGGTCGAATGGCCCCTAAAACGGTCGCCAGGGCATCTGGCGTGTGGGCATAATCAACAATGACAGCGGCACCCCTGGTGGTTTGACCAACAGCTTCTAAGCGACCAGGAGCGCCTGAAACATCGCCAAGCGCCGCAACGGCCAATTCAGTACCAATGCCTGAGGCAATTGCCATGCCCAAAGCGCACAGCGCGTTCTCCACCTGGAAATCACCAATCAAGGGCAGGTCAATCATGTGAACAGAGCCATCAATCTGAACCGCCAAAGTCTGACCTGCCGCGCGGGGAATGGTATTCAGCAACCGGATGACTGATCCTGATTGACGACCATACGTCAGCACTTGAGCACCGGCAGCCATTGCAGCAACGGCCATTTCCTGACTGGCTGGTGCATCGCGGTTTAGAACAGCCGTGCCGCCCTCGGCGATCAGGCTTCGAAATAATCGCGCCTTCGCCGCAGAATATGTCGCCATATCGCCGTGATAATCAAGGTGATCGCGGCTTAAGTTCGTGAAACCTGCGGCCTGAAACTGAAGCCCATCCAAACGATACTGATCGAGGCCGTGGCTGGAAGCCTCCAACACCGCATGGTCAATCCCTTGATCCGCCAAATCAAAAAGTGTTTTGTGAAGGGCGACAGTGTCTGGTGTGGTCAGTTGACCTGGCGTCAGGCCCTCATCCGTTTCAACACCCAACGTACCCAGGCTTGCGGCCTTATGGCCTGCCGCTTTCCAGATATGGCGTAAAAAACAGGCGACCGATGTTTTACCGTTGGTGCCTGTGACAGCGCAAAGCGTTTCTGGACGGTTTGGATAGAAGGCGCTGGCCATCTGTGCAAACCGTCGGCGGACGTTTCTATCTTTCACGACGGCAACGTCATCAGGCAAAGAAGTGGGGTCTGTATTGTCCGGTACCAAGAGCGCCGACGCCCCTTGTTCAATCGCCTGGGGAATGAATGTTCGGCCATCGGCAACCGTACCCGGCAAGGCTGCGAACAACCAACCCGGCTGCACCCGGCGCGAGTCACAGGTCAGGCCGTTTATATTCAGGTCCGAAGGGTGTGCGGCTCCATCGCTCATCAGATCACTCAGCTTCAATCCGAATCTCCGCCGCCATACGCCGAATGGCGTCATTGATCCGTTGCCGACGTTCTTGTTCAGTACGCGCCCTCTTTTTTTCTAAACCGTCACCCGCCAAGTGGGCGGCATCCGGCGCAATGGCGAACATGGGGGCAAGTCCCCGCACAATGTTGCCGACCACGGGCGCTGCAACCCAACCACCTGTTGCGTAATTGGCCGTCCGCTCATTTCCGACAGGCTCATCGACCATTGCAAACACGACAAAGCGCGGATCATTCATCGGCACGGCGCCAACGAACGACGAAATTCGTTTGTTGCGTTCATAACTACCAGTGTCAGACAACTTGTCTGCCGTACCCGTTTTGCCACCGATCCGATAGCCGCGCACCTGGGCTTTACGCCCGGTGCCCCGTTCGACCACCAAGCTCATCAGGCCGCGCATAGTCCTAGATGTGGTTCTGGAAAAAACTCGGGTCGGGGTTAGACCGTGATTGCCCCCCACCATCAATGTCGGTGATCGTTTCACACCACCATTCACAACGGTTACAATGGCATTGGTCATTTGCAGCGGAGACACGGCAATACCGTGACCGTAAGAGATGGTCATTGTATTTACATCACGCCAAGTCTTGGGAGACATTGGCCGACCGACTTCGGGTAGTTCTAAATCGACGGGATCAAGCAGCCCAAGTTGGCGCAAATAATTTTGCTGATTTTTTGCGCCCACATCCAAGGCCATTTTGGCCGACCCGATATTCGACGAGTAAACCAGAATTTCCGGCACACTCAGCCAGCGGTTCTTGGCGTGGTAGTCCGAGATGGCGAACCGGCCAATCCGCAGGGGCTTAGACGCATCATAGCCATCTTCTAAATCAACAATTCCCATGTCTAAGGCCATCGCAGCCGTCAACAGCTTAAAGACGGATCCGACCTCATAAACGCCTTTGGTGGCGCGGTTAAAGGCCGCATCGCCAACTGCATTATCCGGCTGATTTGGGTCAATCTCTGGCAAGGAAACCATGGCGACGATCTCTGCCGTGTTCACGTCCATCACAACGGCGGCGCCGCCGACCGCCTTAAATTCTTTGACTGAGTTCACCAAGGCATCGCGCACCAGCGATTGGGCACGCAGATCGATGGAAAGCTGCAAGGGCGTCGCATCTGTGCTGAGGCGATGGTCGAATTCTTTTTCAATGCCTGCCGTACCACGCCCATCAATATCGGTTAGACCCAAAATGTGTCCGACCGATCCGCCATGCGGATAGACGCGGCGCTCTGCTTTTTGAAACCCAATACCTGGAAGCCCTAAGCGATTGACCGCGTGCTGCTGACGGGGTGTTAACGTGCGGGCCAGCCAGACAAAACGACCCCCACCGCTCAGGCGCTTGAAGACCGTATCGCGATCTAAGTTTGGCAAGATTGCCGCGAGTTGATCAGCGGCCTCAGCGGCGTCTAGCACGCGGGCCGGATCGGCATACAATGAAACAACAGGTAAGCTCGTCGCCAACACCACCCCATTGCGATCAACCACATCCGCGCGCACAAAGGCCGTGGGTGCCATCTTTGGCGCACTGGCAACCGACGGCGCACCGGCGAAATACGTCAGATCAACAAGGCGAAAAAGGATCATCACGAAGGCTGCTGCAAAAACCACGCCGGTCAACAGCAAACGACTGCGACCAACTTCCAGCGCCCGAGAATGCGTTCCCTCTAAATGAATGCGGGCGGAAACCTCTATCTCATCAGGTGCTGTTATCCCTGATGAGTCGGTGCTGGTGTTGGAGGTTTGGTTCGGCTGAATCATTCGCCGACTGCCTCCGTTTGCGTGACCAATTCAATACCTTCAGAACGGTACGGAATGGCCTCTACCGGCTGAATTTGTGCGGGTGTAACCGGCGACATGCCAAGGTATCTCTGCGCCAATCTGCTCAGGCGACTTGGGTCGTTTAATAAACTCCACTCAGCATTTAAAACATGCAGAGACTCGCGTTCGTGAACGATTTGTCGATTGGTCGCGCTCAACTCGTCCTTCAGGTCTTGCACCTCGTACTTGACCATGTAGAGACCCAGCCCGACGGCGCAGGCACCCAAGACACTCACCAACGTAAGCGGGCGAATGATCATGACCCGCCTCCGATGACGTCAGTTTCTAGCCGTTCTGCCGTCCGCATGCGCGCTGACCGTGCACGTGGATTTATTGCCGTTTCATCGGCGCGGGGCTTGCGAGCGCGGCGCTCTACCAAACGGAGGGTTTCTGCCATCTTGTTGGTGACGGGTGGCCCATGGCGGGACGCACCTTCACCGCCAGAACGGGCGCGGAAAAATCGCTTCACCATGCGGTCTTCTAAGGAATGAAAGGCAACGACACAGACACGTCCACCAGGCACCAGCACCTGTTCGGCTGCTTCAAGGCCGCGCCGGATTTCACCTAACTCATCATTGACCGCAATGCGAATGGCTTGAAATGTTCGTGTCGCAGGATCAATGCCATCGGCAGACTTTCGAACCACGGATCGAACGGTTTTGGCGAGATCCAATGTGCGCTCATACCGCTGTTCAGAGCGCCGAGCGACAATGGCTTTGGCGATACGACGGCTGAGACGCTCTTCGCCAAAATCATAAATGATATTGGCCAGATCATTTTCTTCCATCGTGTTGACCAAATCAGCAGCGGTCTGGCCGCTATCACCCATGCGCATATCAAGCGGGCCATCGGTACGGAACGAAAATCCGCGCTCGGCCTGGTCTAACTGCATAGACGAGACACCCAGATCAAAGGCAATGCCGTTCACCCGCGTGACCCCTGCCTCGCCCAGCAGCATGACCATGTCACCAAAACAACCGGCCAACAGGGTTAATCGTCCTGGAAACTTCTCGGCCACAGCAGCGGCGAACGCTTTGGCGCTGGGATCGCGATCAATTGCGAAGACGGTGCAGTCTGCTGCGGCAAGAATGGATGACGTATACCCACCAGCACCAAACGTGGCATCAACATAGATACCGCCATCGACAGGGGCGAGCATCTCAACCACATCATCGACCATCACGGAAAGATGCGGCGCGGCATTCATGATGACACCTCTGATGCGCCATTACGCCTGGGCAGGGTGACACCGCGCGCTCGGGCGCGCTCAAAAGCCGCAGCGTTGTGGGTATCGAATGTCGCCGGGTCCCAAATTTCAAACCGCGATCCACGACCAACAAACAACGCCTGATTGGTAATGCCCGTGTGGGCCAAGAAAGCAGGCGTCAGAACGATGCGCCCTTCTGTATCAAAGGCCAGAGTTTCGGCGTTATTGGTGATGACGGCGGCGAGATCATCTTGGTCATCAGAAAACATATCGAGGGCATCAATATCGCCCAACAGGCGTGTCATCTGGTCTTCGTCGCAGGCCAAAAGGGCCGCGTACTTAAACAGCGGGAAGGCATAAACACCGCGAAAATCAACCGATTCAAAAGGCATGCGGAAAGGTTTAGGAACCGAGACCCGACCCTTCTTATCGATCTTACAAAGGTGCCGCCCCACTAGAAGCGCCATACTCTTTCCTCGCTTGCGCCTGTGCCTGTGCCTGATGCCACGACACACGACGCCAAAGACGCGCCAGACGCGCGCCGCTCCCGCCTTTCCAAGGCCGACGACCGAACGCCCAGTCGGACCCTAATAAGTTTGGGATAGAATGGGATACCATGGGCAATTTTGGGCGTCAACGGGATCATGCGACCAAAAGCCTTAATGAAGCCTTAGGAAATGTCGATCGAATGGCAGACCTGATCCGTGACAGTGCGCCCCAATAATACCGGCAAAATGGCCCGCCCAAGGCAATTTTAAGGCTTCTCTGCTTAAAAAGAGTGAAGGAGTACGTCAGACGGCCTGTAAGCCGGGTTCTGTCCCCAGGCCGAAGCCCGCTGGATGACCATTCATCTGGGACGCCCGTTACCGAGCGCCTCTCGCGACCGACCCGGACAACGGCGCGAAAACACGCCTGACCATTAAAGGTCTGCCATCCCTACTTGGTCTTGCTCCCGGTGGGGTTTACCGTGCCGCCGCTGTTACCAGCCGCGCGGTGCGCTCTTACCGCACCCTTTCACCCTTACCCAGAGGCCTGAACAAAGTTCAAGCGTCTGGGCGGTTTGCTTTCTGTGGCACTGTCCCTAGGGTCGCCCCCGCCGGGCGTTACCCGGCACCGTGTTTCCGTGGAGCCCGGACTTTCCTCCCCCACCCCGTTACCAGGATAAAGGCGATCATCCAGCCGTCTGACGTTTGGGTGTTAAAGGCGGGATGCGCCGCCACGTCAAGGTTTGGCGAGCGTGTCAACCAAACCCTGTAGTCTCCGCAACGTCGGCCCATCGACCCGGCCATTGACGCGCTCGGGCCGAAAATGCCGCTGGAAAGCTTTCACGGTAGCGAGGCCATCTTCGACCTCATACCCGTATTCTGACAGGAGCCGAGCGATGTTCTCAGGCGAGCCGTCAATCATATCGGCTTCATTCGCCCACAAACCAACGCCTGCGTCGGCGAACCGCAGCCAATCAAAAAACTCACCGGGGTCAGTTTTGCGCTGGGGTGCCACGTCAGAATGGCCAACCACATTGCGCGCCGGAATATCATGCCGCGCCAGAATATCGACACATAACGCCAGCGCGGCTTCGGTTTGGACCTCCGGGAACGCCCGGTAGCCATGCTCGTGGCCCGGGTTAACCAGCTCGATACCGATCGACCGCGCATTGATGTTCGTGTGTCCGCGCCAATAGGCGACACCGGCGTGCCAAGCGCGCTGGTCTTCTGGCACCAACCGATGGGTCGTGCCGTCTTCGTCAATCAGGTAATGCGCGCTGACCTCTGCCGCCGCATCACACAGGCGCTGCAAGGCATCGTCTACCCGATGCATGCCCGTATAATGCAGTACCAACATATCTATGGTGGTGTCGTCTCGGGCATCAAAATTGGGCGATGGTGTTTCGATCATCATCAGTCCCCTACGCCCGCGCTCATTGGTTTACGCCAGCGAATTTGAATGATGGCCACACCCGTCAAAACAATCAAACCGCCAACGACTTGATAAGTATTTAAGGGTTCTGATAACAAAATCACGCCCGAGATTACCCCGACCACGGGGGCCAGCAATTGAAAAGGTACAACAACCGTCACGGGGTACTGGGTAATCAGACGATACCAAAGCCCGTAGGCCAGCACCGACGAAAACGCCGACATAAAGCCAAAAGCAATCCAAAAAATCGGCCGGTGCCGCAGTTAGATCAACCCACTGGCCCGTCTCAAAAAATAATGTTGCGGGCCACAAGACGACCAAGGCACAGACAGACATCCAGGCCATCACCGCTAAAAATGGCAGTCGGTCGGCCTTCTTGAATAAGACGTTCCCAAGGCCCCAGGCAGCGGCGGCAATCAACAAGCACATCACCGCCCAAAGTTCTGTTTCTTTGCTGGGAAAGCCGACAATCAGGGCGACGCCCGCGAAGGCGATCACCAAACCGACACTGCGCCGCCAGCCAAATTTATCGTTTAACAAGACCCAGGCGAAGATCGCGCTGAACGGTGTACCCAATTGCATGACCATCGCGGCAACAGAGGCATCGGCAGCCGTCAGGCCAACAAACAATGTTGCAAAGTGAAGCCCGCCAAATACAAAACCGATGGCAAAAAGGATGGGGAGGTCTCTGCGTTTCGGCCTCGGCACAAAAGGCAGCAGCATCGCGGCCACCGCCGTAAACCGAAGGGCTGCCAGAAAAATCGGGGGAATGTGTGTGACGCCAATTTTCAGCGCCACAAAATTCACGCCCCACACGACGACGACAACTAAGGACAGCACCACGTCGACCGGGCGCATCACAATCGGCGGTATCATCGGATTATTTTAGGCCGCGCTGCTTCTGAATGCGGTCATGCGCCGCGTTAATGGCCGCCATCTTTTCATTGGCTTGTTCAACAAATTCTGGTGGCATGCCCTGCGCCATCAAGCGGTCTGGGTGATGTTCGCGCGTGAGCTTCCGGTAGGCCTGTTTGACCTCATCGTCGGTCGCGCTGGGATCAATATCCAAGACTGCGTAAGGATCATCAGCCTGTTCGCCTTGGGTAAAAATAGACTCCAGTCGTTCAAATCCGGCAGGCGTAAATCCAAAGATCGCCGCGACTTGAGAGAGGAAGACCCGTTCGCTGGGGTGATAAACAGAATCAGCCATTGCAACCTGAAACAAGGCACCCAACAACTGCTCGAGCACGGCCGGTTCCGAGCGAAAGATCGATGCGATTTGCTGGGCATAGGGCTCAAAACCCTGCGAGTCTTGCTTGGCTTCATTAAAAATCTTGCCGACAGCTTGCATGTCTTCGGGCGGGATATGGAACACTTGCTTGAAGGTGTTTACCTCCTCAGCAGTAACCTGCCCGTCCGATTTCGCCAATTTGGCCCCCAGCACAATGACCGAGGTTGTGAACATGATTTGGCGGCTTTCTTGGGCTTGGCCTGGTGAACCACCACCAAAAAGCTGCTCTGCGCCAGCATTTTGGTCATCTTCTTGGCGTTTCTTATCGAACGCGTGTCCCGCTGCTGTTCCCAAAATCGCGCCAATCGGGCCGCCTACCGCGAACCCGGCAACACCGCCAATAACTTTTCCCCAAATGCTCATAAGCTGACCTCACCCCCCTTATTGTCGGTCGAGTAAGCTCAACCGTCCGACCCCAGGCAGTTTAATGGCCAAATCGCCTGGGTCGATACCAAACGTGAGACCCAATACATTGACTTCTAGGCCTTCTTCAACCGCAATCATGACTCCCAACAACCCAAACAAGGATGTCTGATAGCCCGTTCCGCTCGGTGCGGCATCAAAAAGGGTGGCATTCAGATAGTCTTTTCCGATGGCCGTTGGCGGCATATCCAACGCCAATTCGGGGACAGCCCGCGCAACATGCGCCGTGAAGGTGTTTGAATTGGGTCCCGGCCAAACGGTGTAATCGTCGGCAAACGGATATGTCCGAGCCGCCGCGTCCACCCGATCAACCAAGGCCTCTGCTTTGTCGCCTCTGATATCAACGTAGAGTTCCGGCTTTGATCCAAACCATCGGCGATCCGGCGTTGCATAATGAATGGCAACAACAGACTGATTGCGATACTTCCGCCATCCGATCACCTCATAAACCACATAGGATTCAGCATTGGGGGCCTTTGTTGCGATCCACGTATGAACGCCAAAATATCCCCGCCAACCCCAAGCCCGTGCTCCGTAGACCTGAACGACCGCACCGGCTTCTTCAGAGGGCTTCGGGGCGAGATGAGCAGAGTCTCGGCTGGTTTCATACCAACGGGTTGCCATGCCGCCTCCTGCATCGTGGGCACGGCTGACCGCGCCGGCCATGATCAAACCAACCACACTGACTAAAAGCACCCATCGCCGCATACTGTATCCCTTAACTGTAACCACTGCTGATATCATTGATCCATGATCTGCGATTGTGGCGGTGCTATGACAGTTTTCCAAGGCAAACGCGGCGCTAACTTAATCACCGTTCCGTGTTAGGCGACCTGAGCGACTTTCACTAAGGTTGACAGCAACCCATAGCATGACAAAGTCGCGGCATCGCTTATCGTTGAATCTGGGGATCAATAAAATGCAATGGCAGTTTTGGATTGACCGAGGCGGCACGTTTACCGATGTCGTTGGTCGCACGCCGGAAGGCACGTTCGTTACCCACAAGCTGCTATCGGAAAATCCAGAGCGCTACAAAGACGCTGCCGTTCAAGGTATTCGTGATCTCTTGGGTCTCTCGGCAAATGACCCGATCCCAGCGAATCAGATCGAAGCCGTAAAAATGGGGACAACAGTCGCGACCAATGCGCTGTTAGAACGCAAGGGCGACCGGACGTTGCTCGCTATCACCAAAGGCTTTGGCGATGTCTTGCGCATTGGCTATCAGAACCGACCAAAGTTGTTTGATCGCCACATCGTGCTGCCGGAAATGTTGTATGAGACGGTTGTGGAAATTGACGAGCGGGTCGATGCCCACGGTGCCTTAAAACAACCCTTGAACATCAATGCAGCCCGCGTCGGTCTACAAGCCGCCTTTGACGATGGCATTCGCGCCGTCGCCATTGTGTTGATGCACGGGTACCGCTATCCAGATCATGAAAACCAAGTAGCCAAGATTGCGGCTGACATCGGCTTCACACAAATTTCGACATCCCATGAGACCAGCCCGCTGATCAAGATTGTCTCGCGCGGCGATACTACGGTTGTTGATGCGTATCTATCGCCCATTTTGCGCCGTTATGTTGACCAAGTCGCAACGGCATTGGGTGATGTCCGGTTGATGTTTATGCAGTCATCCGGTGGCTTAACCGATGCGCGGTTGTTCCAAGGCAAAGACAGCATTCTGTCTGGCCCGGCGGGTGGTGTTGTCGGCATGGTGCGAACCGGCCAGATGGCAGGTTTTGATAAAATCATCGGTTTCGATATGGGCGGAACGTCGACCGACGTTGCTCACTTTGATGGCACGTTTGAGCGCGCCTTTGAAACCCAAGTCGCCGGTGTGCGGATGCGTGCGCCGATGATGAATATCCATACAGTCGCCGCCGGTGGTGGATCTATTCTGCATTTTGATGGTGCACGATACCGGGTTGGTCCGGACTCGGCTGGCGCCAACCCCGGTCCCGCGTGCTATCGCCGAGGCGGCCCCCTGGCCGTAACAGACTGCAATGTCATGCTCGGCAAAATTCAACCGAAACACTTCCCGTCTGTGTTTGGTCCGAACGCGGATGAGCCGCTGGACGCCGATGCCGTTCGGCAAAAATTCGATATCATGGCCGACGAGATCGCCACAGCGACAGGCCAACCGAAGCGCAAGCCAGAAGACATTGCCGAGGGTTTCTTGCGCATCGCGGTTGAAAACATGGCAAACGCGATTAAAAAAATCTCTGTTCAGCGGGGCCATGACGTTACAGATTATGCCCTGAATGGATTTGGCGGTGCTGCGGGTCAGCATTCGTGTTTGGTTGCGGACGCACTGGGGATTGAGACTGTTTTGTTGCACCCGTTTGCTGGCGTTTTGTCTGCCTTTGGCATGGGGCTAGCTGATGTCCGCGCCATTCGTGAAGGTCCTGTCGAAAAAACACTCAATGAACAATCCATTGCCGCCGTCACAGTGACACTGGATGCCTTAGCGGCTGACGCCCATACTGAAGTGACCAACCAAGGCATTCCAGAAAACGAAGTGGTTATTCGCCGCACACTGCATGTGCGCTACGCCGGGACTGACTCACCGCTGGTGATTGAATTAAGCAACCCAGACGCCGTTCGCGCCGCGTTCGAGGTACAGCACAGGCAACAGTTTGGCTTTATCGTACCCGGCCGCGAGCTCATCATTGAAGCAGTTCAAGCAGAGGCCATCGGCGAAACCAGTGTGGCTGATGATCCAATCTTCAATTTGGATGAAACCCCGCCGACCGTCATCGATCAGGTCCAGATGGTGTCCGGTGGGCAGACTTACGATGCCCCGGTCTATGACCGTAATGATATTCACCCAGGCGCCATCATTATGGGACCGGCAATTATTTCCGAGAATACAGCAACGACGGTGATCGAGCCGGGCTGGAAAGCCCGCATGACAGACCGAGTTCATCTGGTTCTGACCCGCGCGGTCCCACGGCCCAAAACAGAAGCTGTCGGCACCGATGCCGACCCAGTCATGTTAGAAGTGTTCAATAATTTGTTCATGAACATTGCCGAACAGATGGGCACAACGCTTGAGCAAACCGCTTTCAGCGTCAACATCAAGGAACGACTCGATTTTAGCTGCGCCATCTTTGATTCAGTCGGAAATCTGGTTGCCAATGCCCCACATATGCCCGTGCACTTGGGCGCCATGGGCGAGAGCATTCGCACCGTCATTCGTGAAAACGCCGGAACCATCAAACAGGGTGACGTGTATGCCTTGAATGCACCGTACAACGGCGGCACCCATCTGCCAGACGTGACAGTAATTACCCCCGTCTTTGATGAAGGTGGTGAGAAGATTTTGTTCTACGTCGGCTCACGCGGACACCATGCCGACATTGGCGGCAAAACGCCGGGATCCGCCCCGCCCGATTCAACAACGATTGAGGAAGAAGGCGTCGTCATCGACAATTTCTTGCTGGTCGAAAACGGATCGCTGCGCGATGCAGAAACCCGAGCACTCTTGGCCTCTGGCACGTACCCATGCCGGAACATCGACCAGAACATGGCTGACCTCAGCGCCCAAGTTGCAGCGAACAAGACAGGGGTCGCCGAACTGCAAAAAATGATAAACCACTTCGGCCTGGATGTTGTCTGGGCCTATATGACCCACGTTCAAGATAACGCTGAAGAGAGCGTTCGCCGTGTCATCGATGTTCTAAAGGATGGCACATTTGACTATCATATGGATGGCGGGCGGCTTATCCGCGCCAAGATTACGATGGATCGCGAAGCTCGCCGAGCAACGGTCGATTTTACCGGCACGTCGCCCCAAGACCCCGGCAACTTCAATGCCCCAACAGCCGTCGCCAAGGCGGCGGTCCTCTATGTTTTCCGGACCCTAGTCGAAGACCAGATTCCACTGAACGAGGGCTGCTTAAAACCGATCGACATTATCGTTCCCGAAGGCAGTATGCTTAGTCCGCAATACCCTGCGGCGGTGATCTCCGGCAACACGGAAACTTCTCAGGCTGTGACGGACTGTTTGTATGGAGCCTTAGGTGTCTTGGCATCGGCGCAGGGAACCATGAACAACTTTATCTTTGGCAATGACGTTTATCAGTACTACGAAACGATTTGTGGCGGATCTGGTGCTGGGGCCAATCACGACGGCACCGATGCTGTTCATACCCATATGACGAATACACGCCTGACCGACCCAGAAGTTCTAGAATGGCGTTTTCCTGTCACGCTAGATGAGTTTTCGATCCGTTGGGGTTCGGGCGGGCCGGGCAAACACAAAGGCGGCAATGGCGCAATCCGCCAAGTCTGCTTCCTTGAGCCCATGACCGTGACCATGTTAACCAGCCATCGCGAAACCGAACCCTATGGTTTGAAGGGCGGTGAGGCAGGCAAGAAAGGCGTAAATACCTTGATCCGCGCTGACGGCACCATCGTGACCTTGAAGGGTGTTGACGGGATAGAGGTTACAGCTGGGGATACTGTTCGCCTGGAAACACCGGGTGGCGGTGGATTCGGCCCGACGTCCGAACCGCTATAACCCTATATTTAGTGCTTTCTATGTACTTAATGGTCTATATTAGGGGCATTCGCATTTCTCGGTCATGTCGGGCTATGCGATAATCATCGACGTGATGATTTTCCAGAGCCTACACGATATTTTAAATATGGATGCTTGTGAATTGACCGCGAATCGTCAAAACCTTAGTGCTCAGACAACATCGACAACCCAAAACGTGCTCAGTTTTTGGGAAAAAAGGGGATTCTGCTGGTGAAACTGTGTCGCATCGCCACTGCGATTGCGCTTGGAAGTGTTACTACGCTTGCAACGCCGGTGATGACGCATGCTCAGCCGCTGGAGAATGCTCTATCCCGGTTGCTGATTGAACATCCACAAATTCGCGAAGCTCAGAAGAATTTTCAGGCTGAACGCATCGGTGTAGACGTAGCAAAGTCGGGCTTTTTTCCAACCGTCAACATAACATCTGAAACAGGCCCAGAGCGGATTGATACGCCAACCACGCGTGCAGCGGGTAAAACGTCGCAAGAACGCAAGACCACGACCTCGCTAACTGTGACCCAAAACCTGTTTGATGGGTTCAGTTCTTCGTCCGGTGTCCGGTCAGCCCAGATAAATGCTGAGATTTCGCGCCTTACGCTAGAAGGCACATTGCAAGGCACCCTGTTTTCCGGTGTCTCGGCTTATATTAATGTTCTTCGACAAAAGAGGTTACTGGAACTGGCACGGGAAAACGAAAGCCGCATTCAAACGCAATTGAACCTTGAAGACGAGCGCGTACAGCGTGGTTCTGGTGTTGCCGTTGACGTTTTGCAGGCGAAGTCACGGTTACAGTTGGCAAAGGAACGGCGCGTCTCTATCGAAGGCGATCTTCAAGACTCTATTAGCCGCTTCATTCAAGTGTTTGACTACGCTCCCGATATTGAACAGATGCAGGATCCGAACCCGCCTGTCGAAGCCCTGCCCATCAGCTTAGAACTTGGAATCGAAACCGGCATTGCAGAGAACCCTGCAACGCGGAATGCCGCAGCGACGATTGAAGTCGCGCGTGAACAGCAGCGAACCGAGAAATCAGCTTTATACCCAAGCGTCGATTTAGTCGGGGAAGCAAACTACGAAGACAATAACAATGCCACCGTCGGCATCCGCCGAGATATGTCCGTTGTTCTGCGCGCCGAATGGGATGTTTTCACAGGTTTTTCAACGCGCAATCAGATCAAACAAAGCGCCTTTGAGTATCGTTCAAGCAAGGACAATCAGATTTTTGTGCGTCGGCAAGTTGAAGAGCAAGTTCGTGTTGCTTGGCAGGCTCTCATCACATCGCGCGAGCGACTTCAGCTTTTGGAAAACGCCGTGAATATTGCAGCGGAAGTCTTTGAGTCGCGGAAAAAATTACGAGAAGCGGGCAAAGAAACTGTCATCAATGTTTTGGATTCTGAAAATGAAGTCAACAACGCACAAGTAAACTATACCAGCGCTGCCTATGATGAGCGCTTGGCGGCTTATCAGCTCCTTCAAGCCATTGGCAGATTGAATGCGGCTAACTTAGGTTTAGATCAGCAGTAACAGCCCGCTCGGCCTATTCTTCCATCCGCTGCAAGTGCCCCGTCACACTTTTCATGGGGATGCCGTCCAGATGACGCATGAAAACAAACGCGAGACCACCGTCTGTTAAGGTGCGTTCGTAAACCTGCATGTCATAGCCGCCCTGTTCCGTAATCGACATGGCAAAAACGGTCAGCGTTGGCCCAACCAGGCGCGACCAAACATATGGGTCTCCCTTCATGGGGTCGAATGGGACATCATTACCGAACATGTCGCGCCGTTGAGCGGAAGCGAAAATTCCAGGCCGACCAGTCTTCTTAAAAGCAATTCGGTAAGATTTTTCCTTTATCCGCCCATCGGTTTTTGTTGACGTTGTTGTCCATTCAACTTCAAACGCAGCGTTATCCGCATTACGTATCCAGACATCAAACAGCCGATCCGCCGTTTCATCCGTGATACCGCTAATAGACTGGCCTTTATAATGACCAACGAACGGTTCAATGACCTGATCATCCGCCCTTGCTGGCGACGCCGTCATCAAAACAAGGGCAGCAAGAAATGTCGCGATACTGGGCAAAAACTTTATAGGCATTGATGGTTCCTCCGTTCGGGCCATTTATTTGCCACCCGAAGCATTGTTGCGGATAGCATGAAGCCCGATGCCCCACGTTGACAAGCGTGGAACGCCAAAAAAGTGGCCCGGTCACGTAAACGCGAACCGGGCCGAGGCGGGAAAGTTTTCGCTGATAACCCAAAGACTCTGGCCTTTGGCTTGCTGCGAATTCGAAGAACTATGATCTCACTGGTTGACCACAATGGCGGTGAGTTGGTTTTTGTAACCATCTGCTTGTGCAGCGAGGCAACGGCTAACCGCTTGGCGCTGTTCGACCTGTTGAACATAGAATCCAAGGCTGTCACCTTTTAACTCTTGGCCACTGCTTTTAAACTTAAGCGCTGCACCACGATCTAAGGCATTGGCCGCCGTTTCAAGGCGCTGGTCCCATTTTTTAAGGTAAGCATCCCAGTTACCGGCGTGGCGCATCTCAACATAGCTGATAACTTTGGCGTGGCTCATCGCGCCCCACCAGGACGCTTGAGGAAACTCAGAGCATTCAGACGCCTGGGCAGATGACGTCAGCGCAACCGCAGTGACGATTGAGAAGACGGCGAATGCAGATGCAAAAATCTTTTTGGTCATCGGTCGCTCCATCAGGTTACCCAGATACGTGATGCATCAGGTATAGACGATGCCTGTAATCCAATGATGTCAGTCCGGTTAAGTTCGGTAATCAGATGTAAAAGTCTGTAACAGAACTGCCAATGTGGCCTGCGCGCGACAAAGCCGTGACCCATCGATGACTTTTTGATGAAGACGTCAGTAAGGGCAGACATATTACTGTGTCGTCCCTTTCCCAAAGCTCAGTTGGATGTTACCGAATGCGGCACGAAACATGAGGGACCGGTTGACATGGCGATTTGCATTAAAGGTGGACGCGTCTTAACGGCGGACGGTACGTTTTCGAAGACCGACGTCACAGTCGCCGACAACACAATTTCTGCCGTCGGCGAGATACGCGCACCATCATCAGATCTTGCTTTGAATGCAGAGGGCAAACGCGTATTGCCTGGCATTGTTGATATTCATGGTGATGCGTTTGAACGACAAATTATGCCTCGCGCTGGGGTTCATATTCCTCTGGCACCGGCGTTGATCGATACGGACCGGCAAATGCTGGCCAGTGGAATTACCACCGCCTTCCATAGTGTCACCTATTCTTGGGAGCCTGGCCTTCGGGGCCGCGACAATTGCGTCGCACTTTTAGATGCCATGAAGGCTCTCAAATCCATCCTGGCTTGCGACACCCGGTTCCATTTGCGGTTCGAGACGTACAACCTAGACGCGGTTGATGAAGTGTGTGATTGGATGAAGAATGGCGACATCGACCTTTTGGCGTTTAATGACCACACACCAAAGGTGCTGCGCTATCTTGATAGCGATAACCCCGCAATACGCAAGAAACTCAACCGCGACATCGATCGCACAGGTTTATCCGCTGACGCTTTCGAAGACCTAGCCAATCGCGTTCGCGTTCGCGCGGGCGAGGTTCCAAAGGCGATTGAAAAACTGGCGACCGTGGCGCGAGAAAGCGGCATTGCCCAATTATCCCATGATGATGCAAGCCCCGCCATGCGGGACGGGTACCAAAAATTGGGCTGCGCTATTGCTGAATTCCCGTTGACCCTAGAGACAACCCAACATGCCGCAAAACTTGGTAATGCCATCGTCTTCGGAGGCCCAAACGTGATGAGAGGTGGCAGCCATATGGGTGGCGTCAACGCGGCGGAGATGGTCCAAGACGGTCTCTGCACTGTGCTTGCGTCGGACTATTACTATCCATCTCTACTGCATGCAGCGTACCGTTTGGTCGCTGAAAAACGAACACCCTCGTTTGCCGAGGCCTGGGCACTCATCAGCGCCAACCCCGCCCGAGCCGCTGGATTGAATGATCGGGGCGTGATTGACGTGGGCAAGCGTGCCGACCTGATTGTGATCGATGATTCCAACCCCGACCTGCTGCGTGTCGAAGCCGTGATTGCAGGAGGAAAGTTGCACAGCTTCGGGGCCAAAATATCACCGACTGTTTAAATGACGCCCCCGTGCAACCCGCCACCACATTTAGATTAGGCGCTTGCGAACCTGCGACGAGATAATATCAATAATCACCACAGCGATGACGATCACAATGATCACCGCCGAAGCACGATCATACTGAAACGAGCGGAATGATTCGTAGAATGTAAAGCCGATTCCACCAGCGCCAACGATGCCAAGAACGGTGGCTGATCGCACCAAGGTTTCAAACCGATACAATGAAAAGCTGGCCCACAACGGCAAAACCTGCGGAATGACGCCGTAAATAATAACTTGAATTCGCCCCGCCCCAGTGGAGCGAATGCCCTCAACAGGGCGTGGATCAATCGCTTCGACAGCTTCTGAAAATAGCTTTGCAATGATGCCTGTGTTATGAATGAACAGAGCCATAACACCCGCGAACGGCCCCAAACCAACAGCAACGACAAACAAAATGGCAAAAACCAATTCGTTAATCGCACGGGCTGCATCCATTAAACGCCTGGCGGGTTGGACAACCCAAAATGGCGCGATGTTGCTCGATGACAACAGCGCGAACGGAATGCCAAAGATGATAGAAAGTACGGTTCCCCAAACGGCGATATGAACCGTTTCCAACATCTTTTCGATGAACAGGCCGAGATCGTCAAAATCTGGATTGCTGAAGTCTGCAATAAACGTCTTCATGTTATCCGCATCGGTGAACAAGTAGGTCCAGTTGTAAACCTCTGCGGGTCCATAGGCGATGGCCAAGAAAAAGACCAAGACCAAAGCAATTAAAACTTTGTTGATCGTATTGCGATAACGGGGGCGAATCTGAATCTGAACAGATTCTGATAAAGTGACGGTTGGTGCGGTGACAGTCATAAAACGCCCCTTACGATCAAGTTTAAATAAGCAGGGGCGGACCGCCAAGCGACCCACCCCTTTTTTTTGGGCTGCGTAACCTTAGTACCCACTTTGACCGACAATATTGGCAAAGACTTTCAGCTTCATCAGCTCTTTATCAGCCGCTTCAATGCCAGCCGCATCGCCTTTGTTCTCTGCTTTGATCTTGGCTTTGAAAGCTTCGATTTGGCGAACGTCCAAAAGCTGTGCATTGGAAGATGCCAGGAACGGCCCCCAACCATCAGAAAGACCGGCCAGAACGGTGCGTTCTGCCTTAACTTTCTCCATGTCACCAAAGCGACCGTACTGCATGAAGAAGTAATAGACTTTTTGCTTGGTCTCTTCAGACAGTTCTTTGCGCCATACCATTGGATCGGACGGAATCAGCGGTGAACGCCAAATTTCTTTAATGTTGTTGAAGGCATCCATATTGTTCTTTTGCAAACGAGCGTAAATAGATTCTGTGTTGTTCGTTGCGATATCAACTTTACCCGTTGCAACAGCCAAAGCATTGCCTTCGTGGTTAGAACTGACCACGCGCTTGAAGCAATCTTCAGGGGTTTTGTTGTTCAAGGCCCATATGTAATAGCCTGGGATAGCAAAGCCAGATGTTGAGTTTGGATCACCGTTACCAAACGTCAGGCTACCATCGCATTTTAAAACGTCGTCCAACGAGTTAACGGGCGAGTCTTTATGCGCGATCAACAATGAATGATAGCCTTCAGACCCATCATCTTTGATGGTTTGGGCAAAAACTTCGCCGCCCGCACGGTCGACAGCTTGAATGGCGGATTTGTTGCCAAACCACGCAACGTCAACCTTACCGAACCGCATGCCTTCAATCACGCCAGCATAGTCTGATGCAAAGAAAGACTTCACGGTAACGCCAAGCGTTTTCGACATGTCGTTTAAGAAAGGGGCGAACGATTCTTCCAAGACTGAGGCAGACTCGGTTGATATAATACCAAAGTTAAGCTCTTTCGGCATTTCGGCATGAGCTGAACCCATGCCAAACACGGCCAGCGCTGCTGCCACGATTGTTTTTTTGAACATCAACTACTCCTGTTTTATGGTTTATCTATGTCGGTTACTATGGCCCCTTATGCGGCCGCTTCGGGACGGGGCACATACCCGTCACCGACTTCATGGCTTGCCATGTTGCCGGATTCTTGAGGTCGAGTTTTAAGTTCCAGCGCACCTTCTTCGAGGCCATAGAGCGCCGCGATGTCCGCTTGAGATATACTGGCCGTATCACCGGAATGGATGATTTTGCCAGCTTTCAGCGCGATAATCCGATCACAGTGTTCAAACGCATGATCAATTTGGTGCAGCGAAACAATGATTGTCACACCGTCTTGCTCGTTGATCCGGCGCAGGGTTTTCATCACATGTTTTGCGGATGCTGGATCAAGCGACGCGATGGGTTCATCAGCCAAAATAATACGAGCTTCTTGGGTCAGCACGCGGGCGATGGCACCGCGCTGTTGCTGGCCACCGGAAAGCGTTGATGCCCGCTGATGAGCATAGTCAACCATGCCAACGCGTTCTAACGCCTGCAGTGCCTTAATACGATCCGCCTTTGGGAACAGGCCAAACGTTCCGCGCCACCATGATACCCGGCCAAGCCGTCCGACCATGACGTTCACCAAAAGCGACAATCGGTTGACCAAATTAAACTGCTGGAAAATCACACCGACGTCTGTGCGAAGCTCGGCAGCAGCGCTCGTTCGCTTACCATTCTGTTGGGTGGTCTTGCCAAAAATTTTGATGGTGCCAGCGTCTGAATCCAGAACCTCCAGACCACAGATTAACCGCAGCAGCGTCGACTTACCTGAGCCCGACGCGCCAATAAGACCAACCATTTCACCTTCGTTGATGGTCAGGTCTATCGACTTCAAAACTTTTACGGATGGCGTGAACGATTTGCTCACCCCCGACAACGACACAATGGCCACGCCCGCGCTCTCCTCTAAATCTGAAGAGCACCTTAATGACAGATCATGACTAATTTTTTTCGATCATGTTGCGATTTTGCGACGCAACCAACCGGGCTGTGAATATTACTTATGCGCAGGCTTTAGAGGCGCTCTGGCAATAAGTCTGAAAGCACTGCTTGGTTTGCTTTGGCGAAGCACCGACAAAGCATCAACGCAGAATGACGCTTGCGCTAATGTTTGAAAACGAGTGACGAGCGCAATTTGCGCCCGTGCGCGCAATAAGGACGGTATCGGCCCTGTCAGCGTCATGTGAAAACGAAAATCTTGCATCACATGGGGATAGCCCCACGTTTGTAGGTTGTCACGCTGACGATCCGTTAAGGTCGCGGGTCTCCGCTTGGCGATGTCTTCAGGCGTCAGAGGGGCACGGAAGTGGTCAAGTGCTCGAACGCAATCTGATGCCAAAGCATCAATCGCCGGTGTTGGGCCATCTGGCCGCAGGGCTAAAAAATCACCAAGCTGGGTGACGCGAAGCGCTGGCCCGTCCCAAGAAACAGTGTCATTAGCCAATGCCTTAACCGCCGCCAGAAGGGTTTCTTCTGTTTCGCCATCAACCAATCGAAACGGTGGTTTTAAGGTCGCATGGAAGCCGTATCGACGCGGGGATTCCGTCATCGTCAATAACGTCTCTGCGGGAATAGAAGCGAGCTTTGGCTGCACCAACGCACGCCCTGTTCGCGGGTTGCGCCCTAACCAGCGGTTTCCAAAATCAGCCAATGCTGTATCCGCTTCAGGCGCGTAATAGATAGCGTATCGTATGCTCATGAGCGCACTGTCACCCGGGCAGGAACCACCGTCAAACGATCAAAAATCAGAGATCGCCTCTACCTTAATGGCACGCTCAACAATAGGTCGATAATGAGCGAGATCGGGTGTTGCTGCATCTTCACTTTTGGCCCCTTCGTCCCAAACACGCAGCCGGACTGCATCTTGAAAGAACCGCTCTGCTTCAAATTCGGCGGCTTGTTCAACGGTTTCAAAGGCACCCCCTTGCAATTCTAACGTTCGAATTGACGCCTCAGAAAGCCGGTCTGCATACTGATCTTTGCGGTAAACGAGATAACGTTTTGCAGGCACATGAAGACGGATAGGCTCAGTTACTTCCGGGCCAAACCAAGCCGAGAGATACTCAGAACCCAAGTCTTCATGGCGTCTATCTTCACCACGCAACTGGGCCTCTGCCGCGTCGTTATCAATCAGATGGCCAATATCATGCAAGAGTGCCGCCGTGATCATTTCGTCGGTGGAGCCCGCCTGTTCTGCTTGTGATGCGGCTTGCAAGGCATGTTGAATCTGGTTCACGCCGCTTTCGCCGTACAAGCCACGACCATTTTCCTCTAACAAGGAAAATAGATTATCAACAACGTCACGACGACTCATGAGACTTCCCCATTGTAAGTTAACTGATCAGACCACGCGCATGCCTTGGCGCCAAACTTGGCGGACATGGAAAAAATTATCGACGTCGGTAACGTGGATCAGATCAGCCCGTTTTCCAACCTCAATTGAACCGCGGTCTGCCAGGCCGACCATCCGGGCCGGATTGGCACTAACAAAGGCAACAGCCGCCGACAGATCACATCCTAGCTTATCCCGTAGGATCGGGACCGATTGGATCAGGCTCATGGGGACATAATCAGACGAAAGCGCATCCAAGGTGCCCGCCTCGGCTAAATCCATTACCGATACATTGCCCGAGTGTGATCCACCCCGCACGGCGTTTGGTGCACCGCCAATTGTTGACATACCCTGGGATTTCGCCGCCGCTGCCGCGACCATTGTTGTCGGGAATTCTGACATATCGATTCCAAATCCGGTGGCCTCAATAATATGCGCTTCCGTCTCATCATCGTGCGTCGCCAACGGAATATTCCGTGCCTTCGCCATGTCGACAATGGTCTTTCGATTGGCATGGGCAAAAGTATTGTGACCGTGCTGATAGGTCGCAATGTTTGCGTCAACTTCTGCTTCCGTCAGGCCATGCCGCCCGATGTAGAATTTTTTGTACATCTCAAGCGACGCGAACTGCCGTTGCCCTGGCGTGTGATCCATAATCGAGATCAGATCAACCGTTTCCGTCTCCATCAATGGCAACAACATATCCATGACTTTCGGATCACTGACCTCACACCTTAGGTGCAGATGGTGGTCGGCCCTGAGATGCCCCAACCGATTTCCCTCTCGTATGGCTTTAACCGCTATGGGCAAAATTTCGCTACGTGTTTTATCCGTCACGGTGAACCCGCAACACATCGCATCAAAAACTGTTGTGATTCCGCTGGCGGCGATTTGCGCATCGTGCGCAGTCAGGGCCGCCATGGCTGGCCACATAACACCGGGGCGTGGTCGCAGTTGGCCTTCTAAATGGTCCGTATGAAGTTCGACAATGCCGGGCATAATGTACCCATCGTCGATGTCTTCTGCACCCTTGGTAGAGGTGACTCCCGTTGACACATCATCAATCAAACCATCAACAACATGGACAGTGCCAGTGATTGTCTCATTGGCAAGCACGACGCGGGCATTCGTCAGCGTAAGCGTCGATCCAGGCAATAAAGGCGTCCGGTTAAGCATTATGCGGCCTCGCTGTAACGGGTAACATCAAATAGACGGTCCGCAATGCGATCGCGAACATCTGTATCATGGACGATGACAACAACGGCTGAGCCATCTGCCTTCGCCCGCAAGATCAAATCAACCACGCGGTCTCTGTTCTCTGCATCCAATGATGCTGTCGGCTCATCCAACAACAACACGGGATACCCGGGCAAGAAACCACGGGCCACATTAATGCGCTGCTGCTCGCCACCAGAAAACGTTGCTGGTGCCAGCGACCACAAACGTTCTGACACATTCAAGGACGTTAACAAGGCCTGCCCTTTTGCAATAGCGACCTCTCGCTCCATGCCCGACGCGATGGCTGGGGTGGTGACGATATCAATCGTTGATACCCGGGGGATTACACGCAGGAACTGGCTGACGTACCCAATGGCCTTACGCCGCAAAGCCATTACCACGCGCGGGTTGTCTGGGTCCATCGCCACCATTTTCTTACCCTGTCGAACACGGATTGCACCGGCGCTTGGCGCATAGTTGCCATATAAAGATCGCAGCAACGTCGATTTTCCTGCGCCCGAAGGGCCGGTCAGACAGAGGCATTCGCCGGACTCAACACTCAGATTTAGGGTGTCAAAAACAGGCAAGCGGATGCCGCCTTGTGTATGGAGTATGAAGGTTTTTGAGAGGTTTTCGACCTCGATCATTATGGGCATAAAGGGTCCTCGCTGTTCAAACCTGCAACACAGATGAAACCAGAAGCTGGGTATAGGGATGCTGTGGATCATCCAAAACCCGATCCGTCAGGCCATGCTCTACCACACGGCCATTTTTCATCACCATGAGCCGATCAGCCAACAATCGGGCGACGGCCAAATCATGCGTCACAATCACGCACGCCAGCCCCAAATCAGCAACCAAAGCCCGGATCATGTCCAACAGGCGGGCTTGAACCGACACATCCAACCCGCCAGTTGGCTCATCCATAAAAACAAGGCGCGGTTTGCTCACCAAGTTTCGAGCGATTTGTAGCCGTTGTTGCATGCCGCCTGAAAACGTTTCCGGCATGTGATCGATCCGGCCCATATCAATTTCAACACTGTCCAGCCAGTGTTCAGCCTCGCCGCGGATGGTTCCATAGTTTCGAGCACCAAGAGCCATCAACCGCTCGCCCACATTAGCCCCGGCAGAGACACCCATGCGCAAGCCATCGCGCGGATTTTGGTGGACCAAGGCCCAATCTGTGCGCATCAACAGTCGGCGCTCGGCCTCACCTAAGGCATAAAGATCCATCGTCCCTTGATGGCGCGTTTGATACAGAATGCGACCGTTTGTCGGTTCTAGCGTTCCTGCCAGGCACTTCAACAACGTGGTTTTACCGGACCCTGATTCGCCAACGATGCCGAGCACTTCGCCGGACCACAAATCGAAACCAACTTCTGTGCACCCAACCTGCCGACCATAGCTTTTGGTCAAGGCGTCACACACCAACAGCGGCGTGTCCGCTTGAGTTGTTTGTTGCATTATTGTTGATCCTCGCTGGCCCAGCCCGTATGCCCTGCATGGCGGCGGCGGTGGCAGTGATCACTATCTGAGCACACAAACATACGCCCACCGACATCATCCGTGACCACCTCATCCAGATAGCTATCATCCGCGCTACAGAGCGCACAAACCGCTTCCCACGTCTGCACTTCAAAGGGATGGTCTTCAAAGTCTAGACTGACAACCTTGGTGTACGGCGGCACCGCATAGATGCGTTTTTCCCGACCCGCACCAAACAACTGGAGTGCAGCCATGTTGTCCATTTTGGGGTTATCGAATTTCGGTGTAGGCGACGGTGCCATAACATAGCGACCTTCAACACTCACCGGATAATCATAGGCTGTGGCGATGCGCCCGTGATGGGCAATATCTTCGTACAGCTTCACATGCATGGCGCCATATTCCATGTGCGCATGCATGGTGCGGGTTTCCGTTTCGCGCGGCTCAAGCCATCGCAACGGCTCCGGGATGGGCACTTGATAAACAAGGATCTGATCTTCGTGAAGCGGCGTTTCTGGGATGCGATGTCGGGTTTGTATGATGCTCGCGTCTTCTGTCGTATCCGTGGTTTCAACACCCGCTGTTTTCGAGAAAAACTTGCGGATCGAAACCGCATTGGTTGTTTCATCAGAGCCTTGATCAATTACCTTCAGCCGATCATCAGGGCCAATAATGCTGGCCGTGACCTGAATGCCGCCGGTTCCCCATCCATACGGTAAGGGCATTTCACGGCTGGCGAACGGAACCTGATAACCGGGGATGGCAACAGCTTTGAGAATCGCCCGCCGGATCATCCGTTTGGTCTGCTCATCAAGGTAAGCAAAGTTATAATCCGTTTGTTCGGCATGCGCCGAATTACTCTGCGGCATTGACGACATCTTCTGCCACCTCGGCCCAGCGCGGATCAGCCCGCAGTTTTCGGATAAGTTCCAGTTCCGCTTGAAAATCAACGTAGTGCGGAAGTTTTAAGTGCTGAACGAAGCCCTGCGCTTCAACGTTGTCACCGTGATACAGCACAAACTCAATATCTTGAGCCGGGGCTGTTGCTTCTTCACCCAATTCTTCGGCTCGTAAGGCACGATCGACCAAGGCCATCGACATGGCTTTTTTCTCGCCATAGCCAAACACAAGCCCATAGCCACGCGTGAACTGCGGTGGTGCGGTTTCTGATCCCTTAAACTGGTTCACGCTTTGGCATTCGGTGATCATGATATCGCCAATATCAATGGGGAACCCAAGTTCATCCGGTGCAACTTCCACAGATACCCAACCCATTCGAATTTCTCCGGCGAAGGGGTGATTGCGGCCATATCCCCGCTGGGTTGAATAGGCCATCGACAACAAAAACCCCTCATCAGCACGGGCTAAAGATTGAAGCCTTACGTCCCGGTCGGCGGGAAATTCCAGCGGTTTCCTGGTGATGTCAGTGGGGTCTGGATCACCCTCTTTTGGCACTTCAGGCTCTAACAAACCCTCTGCCCCTAAGATATCCGAAACCCGCCGCATTGCCTTATCAAGCGGCACTTCACCTGCGGGCATGGATGGCACTTCACCGTTTGCAGCAAGGGTGAAATCGATCAGGCGATGGGTGTAATCGTATGTTGGCCCCAGAACCTGCCCGCCTGGCAAATCCTTGAACGTAGCCGAAATCCTGCGCCGGATGTGCATTTGAGCCGTATCAACAGCCTGCGTTGTACCAAAGCGCGGCAGGGTCGTTCGGTATGCCCGAACCAGGAAAACGGCTTCCATGACATCGCCGCCCGCTTGCTTTAAGGCCAAGGCCGCAAGAAGTCGATCATACAAAGACGCCTCTGCCATGACTCGATCAACCGCGAACGTCAGTTGTTGTTCAATTTGTGCCACTGAAACTTCTGGAATACTTGGGTCGCCCCGGCGATCTTCAGCTAAAAGCAGATGGGCATTGTCAATGGCCCGCTCGCCCCCTTTTACGGCAACATACATCGGTTATGCCTCCTGTATTGAAACGGTGCGCGGTAACGCCAGCACACCAGTCGGCGCTGCGAACAGCAGATCAATGCCACATGGAAAAAGGTGCCGCCTTTCCATCCAATCAATAAGGAAGGACGGTGGCAGTGTAGGCAATTCGCAGGGGCGTTCGCCGTTCACACCCGGTCCACTGAGAACCACCGAAGGCCCACCAGAGAGCGAGTCAACTTGTGCAATGACAGTTGTTGAACGGTCAGGGTAAGACGTTGTGCCAACATTGAGGGTCGAAAAATCCAGACCTACTAAATCATCGGTGACGGCAAAACTGGCGTCACCTGCCCTTTGGGTAAAAGGAGCGCCAGTGTGGAACGATAAATAGAGCCGCACTGCTTCACACGATAACGACCCTGCCAGCCATATCGGCGCGTCCTCATCACACAACGTTAGACATAATGCTGCTACCGTCGGATTCATCGACTTGGGTGAGGATACCATGCTCAGCGGGCCTGCGGCCTGGCCAGGATGAGACATCGCAGTGAGCACATGACGAAACGTTTGTTGTGACGACAGAACGGAATCGGAAAAGCCTGCATCACTGGGAATGTGGGTCGCAGTCACGCGCCGCTCTCCCGCGCCATAGTGAAAAAGTCGACTTTTGTTTGCGCGACCTTCCGTGCGTCGGCATCACGACTTTCTTGTTGCTCAATTTTCATGGACGAAATGAGGGACTTTAGAATACGCGGCCCGCGCTTGGGACATTGGCACAGCGCATCGAATATCCCCATCAATTCAGCATGACGACGGTTTCGGCCCGCGACATAGCCCACTCCGGTGAGACGGTCGCTCGCCATCGATTCTTGGTCAGGGGCGATGGTCAGCGTACAACGAGACACTGTCATTTCACCGACGTTAAACCGCCCGCCCGTCCCACCCGTGCGGCCCTGAACCATGACCATCCCAATTTCTGGCGCGCGCAAATGTTTGATGCTCGGCTGTGGAGATATGTCCGCCCATGCCGTCTCCAGGCTGTCCACGTTGGCGCGAGCCAACACAGCCAGCCATTCCTGACGTGCCGCTTCAGGCATATTTTCTGATTTCATGGCTTAATCTACCTTCGTCATAACTTAATTCGACAAGTTGAAAATTCGTCTAGACATCTATACTTTTCACAAAAACAGTGATAGACGTTTTGCAAAGTGATTTCCAGTGAAGGTTTTTTGAAAGGAGGCAAAATGCTCGCCTTGGACCGACAAGAAGGTGTCTCGTTATGGAGCCAGATCGCAGACCTCATTCGGTCTGACATATCCAGCGGCACGTTGGAACCTGGCGCTCAACTCGAAACCGAAACCCAGATGGCCGCTAACTTTGGTGTCAATCGCCACACGGTGAGGCGGGCGTTGAGGTTTTTGGAAGGCGAAGGCCTCCTTCGGATTGAGCAAGGTCGCGGCACCTTTGTGGGTGAGGATATTGTTGATTATAGATTGAGCCGTAGAACGCGGTTCTCTGAGAATGTCTCGGCACAGAAACGTGATCCAGGCGGACAATTGTTGGAGTCCGGTGAAATTCAGGCAGACCGCCAAATCGCCGAGGCCTTGGGCGTGCGCTTGGGCACCTGGCTTGTGTTTCTAGAACGTCTTGGACTGGTCGACGATCGACCGATCAGCGTTGCGACTCATTATTTTCCAAGGCAGCGTTTTGAGGGCATTGATCGCCTGTACACAGAGACCGGGTCCATCACAGAATCCCTAAAACACTTCGGGGTGCAAGATTACACCCGCAGCATCACCCGTGTGACTGCCAGAATGCCAACAATTGCCGAGGCTGGGCATCTCCGCCAACCACGCACCCGACCGATCTTGCAAACAGAGGCCGTCAATGCCGATTTAACGGGGCGGCTGATTGACTACGGAGTCACGCGATTTGCCAGTGACCGTGTCCAGGTCATCGTCGAACCCTGACTGGCGGCCTACAGGTCCAGTTTAAGCCGTTTGCTTTTTGCCCGAGAACAACAAATTGTCATCAGCGTATTAGAACTTTTTTCGTCATCATCCAAAACGCTGTCTCGATGATCTGGTTCACCTTCCAACACACCTGTGATGCAGGTGCCGCAAATACCATCTTCGCACAACGTATCAACAGTGACCCCACCAGCCTGCAATACATCAGAGATTGATTTGTCCGCCGGAATATCAAAAACCGCCCCAGTTGAAGCGATTTCAACCTGAAACGCCCCATCATCCGCCGCGCCTTCAACTTCGATGGCAGCAAATGATTCAAAATGGAATGTACCCACAGGCCAGTGACTGGTTGCGTCTTTCGCAGCAGCCAGCAGACCCGCGGGGCCGCAGCAATAAATATGCGTGCCTTCTTTAACCTCAGCAAAGGCTGTTTTTAGATCAAACCCTTTCGCCGGATCACCGCCATCGAAGTGATAGGTTAGATGTTCTGATATCGGCGAGCGGTCCAATAAATCTGCAAAAGCCGCGTCAGACTTTGATCGCGTGCAGTAGTGCATCTCAAAGGACTTTTCTTCATTGACCAATTCCCAGGCCATGCACAAAATTGGCGTTACCCCAATGCCACCACCAATTAACACATGATGGGAGGCGTCCTTCGATAATGGGAAGTTGTTTCGTGGCCCACTAATTCGAAGAATAGTGCCTTCATCAACCTTTTCGTGAATCCAGGTCGATCCACCGCGACTTTCTTTTTCTTTCAAAATGCCAAACACGAACCGATGCGTCTCGGATGGATCGTTGCTCATCGAGTATTGGCGAGCGAACCCATCCATGTGAATGTCAATATGAGAGCCCGCGGTGAATGATGGAACAGGGCCGCCATTCGGCATCCTCAATTCAAATGCTTTCACAGATTCTGTCTCGTCTGACACACGGCTAACACGCATGTCGAAAATCTCTAGGCTCATTCGCGAAAGTCCTTAGGAAATATGCTCATGTTTGAGCCAACTAGAATCAATAAGCCGCTCCTGCGGCGTTATCAGCACCACTATAACAACTTCCCTGTGACCGCCAGTCGAAATAACACTTGGCGATCCGTTCTCATCCAAAAAGGTCGCTAGCCGACCACGGCAAGGGTTGAAACCGCCATTTTTCCGTTGCGTCCCTCTTCAACGTCGTACTCAACCTTCTGACCTTCATCCAATCCGCTTAGTCCGGCCTGCTGGATCGCTGAAATATGAACGAAATCGTCCTTACTACCGTCGTCCGGCTGGATAAACCCATAGCCTTTTGTCGCGTTAAACCACTTAACAACACCCGTCTTCATAAAAACGTCTCCTATGCGTCAGGTTGGCCGCCTGACACGCCTTTTAAAACGCGTCATCTGCGGCCATGAGAATGGCCTCAGCCCTTCACTAGGCTCCATCCCCATAGAAACGGTGACACAGTCGACACATAAGTTACAAGAGGGGTTTTTTGCGAAAATATGACAGTTTTAGGCCAAAAACATCATTCTTCACCGGGCAACGGAATGAACTCTTGATCATCGCCAGGCACCTCGGGGAAGCGACGTTCGCGCCAAGCCTGCTTCGCCTCATCAATGCGTTCCTGAGACGTCGAGGCAAAATTCCAATACAAATGGCGCGGACCATCCAGGTGTGCTCCACCAATCAGCATAAATTGCGCATCACCCAACGCCCTTAATTTAATAGACTTTTCCGCTTGCAAAACCACCATACGACCAGCTGGAAACTCCGCTCCGCCAAGAGAAACGGTGCCCCGAAGAACATAAACTGCGCGCTCTGGTATGGTATCTGGCATCAGGAATTCAGCACCATCATCCAGGTTGATTTCGGCAAAAAATGTATCTGCGAGCGTTTTTACCGGCGAGATCAACCCCCATGCTGCCCCCATAATCAAAAGGGCTCGCACACCATCGCGCTCATAAATTGGAATTTGCGCACCGTCAAAATGTTGAAAACTGGGGTCAATTTCTTGATATTCTTCGGGCAATGCCAACCAACACTGAACACCGAACAAATCGTGTTTTGTGCCACGCAAAGCATCAGGCGTGCGTTCAGAATGGACAATACCATGCCCGGCCGTCATCAAATTAACTTCGCCCGGTTTGATTTCTTGCGCATATCCCAAACTGTCACGATGCATGATCGCGCCTTCAAGCATCCAAGTTAGAGTGGCCAGGCCAATGTGCGGATGGGGGCGCACGTCTAACATTGTATCGCCTTCTAACGTGGCGGGACCCATTTGATCGAAGAATATGAAAGGGCCGACTGTTTGGGCCTCTGCGGATGGCAGAGTCCGACGAACATCAAACGCCCCGATACTCTTTGCTTTCGGTACAATCACCGCAGCCACGGGGTCCGTGATTTCTTGCGAACTCATGCCGAGCCTCCTGCTCAATCATTCGTTTTTAAGCCGCACTTGTTCCAATGCCTTCATTATCGTTGGCAAGAACCGTTTAACAATAACACGAACCCCTTCCTCATTCGGATGAATGCCATCCGGTTGGTTCAAAGAGATATCCCCAGCGACACCCTCTAGGAAGAACGGATAGAAAATCACTGAATACTGCGCCGCTAGATCTGGGAATACGCCATTGAATTCAGTTTCATAGGACTCGCCCAAATTTGGCGGAGCGTACATGCCCGCCAGAACAACGACCGCTCCGGCGTCTAAGCCCTTAACAATCGCCACCTCAAGATTTTTACGGGTTGATGATGGGTCAATACCCCGCAATCCATCATTACCGCCTAACTCTATGACCAAGACATCCGGCGCACCATCTGCGAACAGCCAGTCAATGCGAGCCGATCCTCCGGCAGTGGTATCACCCGACACACCCCCATTGATGATCTGCGCCTTTGTGCCAGCGTCGCGCAAGGCCTGCTGCAAACGAACAGGCACTGTGTCTGCGGCATCTAAACCGTATCCGGCGGTTAAAGAATTACCGAGCATGAGAACCACGGGGGCCTGTTTGTGCGTATCAGCATAGGAAGGTAATAAAACCGAACTGCTAAACACGGCAATCATCGCGCCAAGCGTAACCAGAAGCAATTGTTTCAGAACCCGCAAACCATTGACGTTTAACACATTCACCCCACTTTATGAGGACCGCGCAGACCCGCGCCAATTTCGATGAGAGACCATGACTGATAACACGCCCAGCGATCCCAACACTGTTGTCCTATTAAAAAACGTTCACCTAACACTTGGGAGCGAAGCTGGCCCGGTCAATATCTTGCGTGGCATTGATTTTGAAGCGCTCCGTGGGGAAACCGTCTCAATCGTTGGTCCGTCTGGATCAGGTAAAACATCGATGATGATGATCATCGCGGGCCTGGAACGCCCAACCTCTGGCCAAATTCTAATTGATGGTCGCGAAATACAAGATTTAAACGAAGACAGCCTCGCCCTGCTGCGGCGTGAACGCGTTGGCATTGTTTTCCAAGGATTTCACTTGGTCCCAACCATGTCCGCCATTGAAAATGTTGCCGTTCCGCTGGAACTCGCCGGACGCAATGATGCCTTTATTCAGGCGAAAAAAATGTTGGGTGTCGTAGGCCTCGACCATCGCCTAACCCACTATCCCGCCCAATTGTCCGGCGGTGAACAACAGCGGGTTGCTCTTGCGCGCGCCTTTGCGATTGAGCCAAAGATTTTGCTCGCCGATGAGCCGACCGGAAACCTAGACGGCACAACGGGCGAGCACATTATCGAGCAAATGTTCAAACTGTGCGCCGAATTCGGCACCACTTTGTTGTTGATTACCCACGATCCAGACCTAGCAGCGCGGTGTTCACGCAGCGTCAGCATGGCAGATGGCCTGCTCAGCGAAGTCACTAAATCTGAAGCACCAACGGCCCGCGCCGTATGAGCACAATACGCCTCGCCTTTACCTATGCCCGCCGCGAACTACGCAGCGGTCTAAAAGGCTTTCGCATCTTCTTGGCTTGTTTGGCCCTGGGTGTTGCCGCCATCGCCGGTGTTGGCTCATTGGGGCAAGCTATCGAAGCCGGGCTGCGCGCCGATGGCAAAGTCTTGTTGGGCGGTGATGTTTCTTTCCGGACAACGCATGCGCCTGTCTCCGCAGAACAGCGCTCCTGGATAGAAGCACAATCAGATCTGGTCTCTGCAACGGTAGAAATGCGGGCCAATGCGTTCGCCGTTGCAAAGGATACACGCCGCCTTGTTGAGCTAAAAGCCGTGGATGACGCCTATCCTTTGTTTGGATCGGTCGAGTTGTCCGGTGAGCAAAATCTTGATGTTACGATCTCAAACATTGACGGCGTTTGGGGCGCAGCCGCTCATCCCGGCCTAACAGAGCGTCTCGGTATTGCGATTGGCGATAAGGTCAGAGTTGGCGATCTGACCCTCGAAATTCGCAGCCTGATCGTTAAGGAACCGGATAAAGGTACCCAGGCATTTAATTTTGGCCCACGCCTGTTGATCGCCCTGCCCGCCTTGGCAGAAACCAATCTTGTGAAACCCGGAAGCGTTATTCGATATTTCTACCGGACTGATTTGCCCGAAGCGACGTCGCCAGCGACCTTACGTCAAGCCGCGTTAGAAGCCTTTCCAAATGCCGGATGGCGGATTCAAGACCTTGAGAACGCCGCACCCAATATTCAGCGGTTTGTTGATCGCGTTGGGTCCTTCATGACGATTGTCGGCCTGACCGCTCTTCTGGTTGGTGGTGTTGGTGTCGGCAATGCCGTGCGCACTTTTTTGCAAAGTAAAATTGGCACGATCGCGACCCTGAAATGCATCGGCGCGCCTGCCTCTCTGATCTTTTATACTTACCTGATCCAAGTTGGTATTATTGCCTTGCTGGGCATAGCAATCGGATTGATCATTGGAGTTCTGGCCCCACTTGCCGCGCTTGGTTCATTTGGCGATAGTTTACCCGTCGAAGGCCAATTTGCGGTTTATTGGGAACCCATCGCGATTGCAGTGGCCTTCGGCATCTTGGTCACTTTGGTGTTCTCTTTATGGCCGCTGGCTCGCGCCAAAACGATTCCAGGTATCGCGCTTTTTCGTGATTTGGTTGCGCCGGTGAGCGGATTTCCCGGCTGGAAAGCCTTTCTGGGAATCTCAGCGTTGGCCATCACATTGGCTGGCTTGGCTGTCTTCACATCGTCACAGCCCCATCTTGCGGTGCGATTTGTCTTGGGATCCATTGCGACCCTAGTCGCTTTTTGGGGCATTGCTGCGCTGGTGATCCGAGGATCAAAAATGTTACCCCGCTCCCGCCGCGCATCCGTCCGACTGGCGATCACCAATCTGCACCGCCCCGGTGCGGCAACCGTTGGCGTGGTGATGTCTTTGGGGATGGGTCTAACCGTCTTGGTCGCCGTTGCCATGCTGGAAGACAATTTAAACAACGAAGTCAGCTATGCCCTGCGCGGCGAAGCGCCTGGCTATTACTTCATCGACCTGCAAAACGATCAGGTTCAAACATTTCAAGATATTGCAGCCAATGCCGACTATGCCGTCCGGACAGAAATTGTACCGATGTTACGGGGCCGCATCACATCATTGAAAGGCGTGCCCGTTTCCGACATAACGCCACCCGCCGAAGACGCTTGGATTTTACGCGGCGACCGCGGCCTAACCTGGACCGCCGGACCACCAAATTCTGCGGACAGCATTGTAAGGGGCGATTGGTGGCCAGAAGACTATAGCGGCCCTCAACTGGTTTCCTTTGATGCAGAGGCCGCCGCCGCCTTTAACCTGGAAATCGGCGACAAGATCGAAGTGAACATTTTGGGCCGAACAATTGAGGCCACCATCGCTAACTGGCGGCAAATTGATTGGAATGATCTCGGAATCAACTTCGTCATGGTGTTCTCACCCGGCGCTTTGCAAAACGCCCCGATGAGCCATATTGCAACGGCCTATTTGGACGAAGAGAACGAATTGACGTTAGAAGACGCCGTCGTCCGCACATTGCCCAACGTATCCGCCATCCGCGTGAAAGAGGTCTTGGGCGAAGTTCAAGTTATCCTAACAAAGATCGCGACAGCCGTTCGTATCATTGCCATCGTTGCCGTTATTGCCGGTGTGTTGGTTTTGGCCGGTGCCATTGCAGCCGGACAAAAAGGCCGAATTTACGATTCGATTGTGCTGAAAGTGTTAGGAGCCACACGCAAAGACCTAGTTTTCGCTTATGGCTTGGAATATGGCGTGCTCGGAATTGTGACGTCTTTCATTGCGATCATCTTGGGTGGGGGCGCAGCATGGTTCGTGATTACCCGCGTCATGGAAGCGCAATGGTCCGTCTCTGCCATGCCCGTTATAGCCACAGTGGTACCAGCCTTATTGGTAACGGTCGGTGCTGGAATGATTGGCACCTGGGCTGCCTTAAACAAAAAAGCCGCACCGCTGCTTCGCAACGAATAAGCGCCCACCGCTTACTTCGTATCAAATGTCCAAACGCCATCCCAATCATCGGGAATTCTTGCCTGTCGCAACTGTTCGACTCGGTCTAAGAAGACGGATGCCGGACCATCGTTGGGTTGGGCTATCAAGCAATCGCGGAAGGCCAGCTCTGCTGCATCCCAACGGCGAGCACGATAGGCAGCCAGACCCGATTCATAACGACCGATCCAATCAGCATCCCCTGTTTCACTCGCTGCCTGAGCATCTTGTTCGCTGAGGACCTCGAACAGCGTTGTTGGCTGTTCTTTGCCTTTAACCCGGACCCGGTCCAACTCTCTAGTTTTAAAAACGTCACCCGCCAAGAGCCGGGTTCGGTCATCGATGATGGCCTTGGTTCCGTAGGCTTTACCCGCACCTTCCAAACGCGATGCGAGGTTTACAGCGTCACCGATTAGTGTGAACGACCTTGAAGCCGTTGAGCCAACGGTGCCAACCAAAACGTTACCTGTTGCCATACCAACACGGATATCAATTTCAATACCGGCGGGCGTGCCATCTAAGGCAATTGAAACGGCGCCACGAAGTTGATCGATGGATGAGATAATATCCGTGGCAGTCTGGCAGCCGCGTTGCGCTTGATCCACTGCTGGCACGAACGGCTCGCCCCAATAGGCCATGACGGCATCACCAATAAACTTGTCAACGACGCCGCCGTGCTTCGCGACGGCATCTGTCATGTGTTGGAAATAAGCATCCAAGGCTTTGACCAAATCATCCGGCGACAACCGTTCTGCAAGGGTCGTAAAGCCCTTTAGGCCAATGAACATAACTGTCATTTCGCGGTGTTGGCCGCCCGACTCAACGGCCCCAGGGCTTTCCATCAGGTCTTTGACAATGCGCGGGTCCATATACTTGCCAAAGGTTTCCCGAATACGCTCCTTCACGCGCAAATCAGTAACCATGCCATTGAAGGCCGTCGCCAACCGTCCGACCTCATCCTGCGTTTCAATCAAGATCTTCGTATCTAAATCACCACCAGCGACTTGCTCTGCGCCACGCACCAATTTTTGAACACCAGAAACAATAGCCCGCGTGGCAACGGCGGCCAGCCCCAGGCCAAGGAATGCCGCGATCACGATCATCAGAACATCGCCAACGAGCATACCTGTCTCAGCCTTCTGTGCCGCCGCAACGGCATCGGCTGCGTATTGTTCAATATCTTGGCGTAGCCCATTTGCTTCGGCATCAACGCCCGCAGCGCTTTCTGCAAGGCCGGGCAACAAGAACTTGACCGTGTCGAAATCGCCAACAGCATGGGCCAGAATTAAATCGGAGGCAAAGGATGCAAAATCTTCATAGGCAACATCCAACGCATCAATGCGCGCTTTCGTTGCCTCGGCGGCGTCGGCTTTCGCTTCCGCAAACTGGCCAACGATAACACCATCCAACTCGTTGAAACGTTCCGTGTCGATTACATCCGCATTGGTACGTAAAATCTGATCCAGATATACCCATTGCTCCAGAATATAGCGATTGGTTTGCTGAATCACGCGCAGGGTCGGCATATGCGTCGATTCAATGATTTCAAGGTCTTCACGCACGTCAGCAATGCGAAATAAGCCGTGAACCGACACACCAAGCATCACGACAAGCATGACGACGGCGACAAGAAAGATACGTTTAGCGAGCGACACGTTTTGTTTCCGACAAACTAGACCTCAGATGAGCCCTAGTGTGGAAGATCAACGGCCCGCCGACAAGGACCAGTCCAGAAACCGATCTATCGCACCAGCGACGGCATCGCTAAACCAAATTCATCAGCGCACGCGATGGCATCGTCATAACCCGCATCAGCGTGGCGAACCACACCCATCGCCGGATCATTCCAAAGCACGCGCTCAATCCGCTTAGAGGCTGCATCGGTGCCATCGCACACAATCACCAAACCCGCATGTTGCGAATACCCCATGCCGACACCGCCCCCATGATGCAGCGAAACCCATGTGGCTCCAGACGCCGTTGAAACCAGCGCATTCAGCAAGGGCCAATCAGAAACGGCATCTGATCCGTCCTTCATGGCCTCTGTTTCCCGGTTCGGTGACGCAACAGAACCCGAGTCCAAGTGATCGCGACCAATCACCACCGGCGCAGACAGCTCACCTGATGCGACCATTTCGTTAAAGGCCAAGCCCAGCCGGTGGCGATCACCCAACCCGACCCAACAAATGCGCGCGGGCAAACCCTGAAAACTGATGCGTTCGCGGGCCATATCCAGCCACGTATGCAAGTGAGGATTATCTGGGATGAGCTCTTTAACCTTTGCATCGGTCTTATAAATATCTTCCGGATCACCAGATAAGGCCACCCATCGGAACGGGCCTACGCCCCGACAAAACAACGGGCGAATGTAGGCGGGCACAAACCCTGGAAAATCAAAGGCATTCGTAACGCCCATGTCCTTTGCCACTTGGCGAATATTGTTGCCGTAATCCAGGGTCGGCACACCTTCCGCATGGAAACCCAACATGGCTTGAACATGTACTGCCATGGATTGTTTGGCCGCGCTCTCGACCAATTTTGGATCGGACTCTCGCTTTTCCGCCCACTCGGCAAGAGTCCAGCCTTTTGGCAAATACCCATTCAACGGATCGTGGGCCGATGTTTGATCTGTCACCGCATCAGGACGCACGCCGCGGCGGACTAATTCAGGGAAAACCTCTGCCGCATTGCCCAGCAATCCGACAGAGACAGCTTTCTTTTCGGCACAGGCTTTATCAATAATGGCCAATGCTTGATCGATTGTTTCGGCGCGTTCATCCAAATACCGCGTGCGAATACGAAAATCGATGCGATCCGAATCGCATTCAACCGCAATCATAGAGGCCCCCGCCATGGTCGCGGCCAAGGGTTGTGCGCCGCCCATGCCACCAAGGCCGCCCGTCAGAATCCACCGACCCGACAAATCCCCGTTGTAGTGTTGGCGACCGATTTCAACGAACGTTTCATAGGTGCCTTGAACAATGCCTTGGCTACCGATGTAGATCCACGATCCAGCCGTCATCTGGCCATACATCATAAGGCCTTTTCGGTCCAATTCATGAAAATGGTCCCACGTCGCCCACGCTGGGACGAGGTTGGAATTGGCGATCAATACACGCGGCGCATCGGCATGCGTTTTCAAAACCACGACAGGTTTGCCGGACTGAACGATCAGCGTTTCATCATCATTCAGATCGCGCAGACTAGCACAAATTTGATCGAAAGCTTCCCATGTACGGGCCGCGCGTCCGATGCCGCCATAGACGACAAGCTCATCGGGGTTCTCAGCAACCCCCGGGTCTAGGTTGTTCATCAGCATGCGAAGCGGAGCTTCGGTTTGCCAGCTTTTTGCCGACAGCGTTGTGCCCGTATCAGCACGAACAACGCGCGCGTTCTTTCGAAGGTCAGACATAGTTAGTCTCCTTTAAAGGTCGCCAGACAGGGCCAGCGCTTCTAAGCGTGTCAAAATGGTTTTCAGAACAGGGCGGACCTGATCGGCAAGGGCTGGATCATAGGTCCACGGCGGGTCTTCATTCATGTAAACGCGTTGGGCCAGTTCCATCTGAACAGCATGAAAGCCTTCATCGGGCTGCCCGTAGTGGCGCGTCGTCCATCCACCCTTGAACCGGCCATTGACGACATAATCAAAATCTGGCGCAGCAGCACAGGTTTCTGTGACCGCCGCTTCAACGGAGGGCGCGCACGTCTCGCCCTCATTGGTGCCAATGTTGAAGACCGGCAACTGGCCTTCAAACAGGTGGGGTACAAAAGATCGAATGGAATGGCAGTCATACAAAATGGCCACACCATGGCGGGCTTTTGCATCATTAAGCGCCGTGCGCAGAGCATTATGATAAGGTTGGTGATAGGCCAATCGGCGGGCCTTGATTTCATCCACGCCCGGTTCTGCGCTAAAATGATAGATCGGCTGATCATCGAAATCTGTTGTCGGGCACAGCCCTGTGGTGTTCTGTCCAGGATACAAACTGACGCCTGACGGATCACGGTTCGCATCAATAACGGTTCTTGAAAATGTTGCCTTCACCACCGTCGCATGCGGCAGCAAATCTGCGTATAGCTGATCAATCCACCAATCCGTATCAGCCCGCTGCAACCCGCGTTCATTCAACCGCACGGCGATACCGTCAGGAATGTACGTGCCGATATGCGGCATCCCTAAAACGATAGGCCCATCACCGGCGATGATTTCAACCGGGTTCATTGGACAACCTCCAAAGAGGGCAGAACGTCAGCACCGACGGCTTCAATCAACGCCTCGGACCCAATTAACGCCGCAGCCTTCGCAATATCGGGGGCGATCTCACGATCATCTTCGAGCCGCGTGACATCGACCCGTAACCGTACAATTGCCGCGTTGAGGGCAGCACTTGTTTGCAGCGGGCTTCGGAACTCGACCCCCAAAGCAGACGTCAGCAGCTCAATGCCAACAATCGCTTGTAGGTTCTCAATCATATCAAACAACCGACGTGCCGCGTGGGTTGCCATCGATACGTGGTCTTCTTGATTGGCGCTGGTTGGTGTTGAATCGACCGAGCACGGCGCAGCCCGTTGCTTATTCTCACTCATCAACGCAGCGCTCGTGACTTCTGCCACCATCAATCCAGAATTTAAACCCGGACGCGGTGTCAAAAAAGCAGGCAGACCAAAATTCATTGCTGGATCAACCATTAACGCGATGCGCCTTTGGGAAATCGCCCCCGTTTCCGCTATTGCCAAGGCCATGTGATCCGCCGCAAATGCCACCGGTTCCGCATGAAAATTACCACCGGAGATAATTAAGCCGCTATCGGCAAAAACAAGGGGGTTATCCGTCACCGCATTGGCCTCTGTCACCAATGTATGGGCGGCATTGGTTAGAACATCGGCGCACGCCCCTAGCACTTGCGGCTGACACCGCACGCAGTAAGGGTCTTGCACCCGTTCATCATCCACCCGATGCGCTTCTCGAATTTCTGAACCGGACAAAAGCGATGATAAAGAATGCGCTACGGCAATCTGCCCGGCATGCCCGCGCAAGGCCTGCACCTCTGGCCGGAACGGTGCCGTGGACCCCATGATCGCATCTGTCGAGAGCGCGCCGGTGACAATGGATGCCTGCAAACAGGACCAGGCGTCAAACATCGCGCCCAACGCGAGCGCCGTTGACACCTGGGTCCCATTGATAAGCCCAAGCCCCTCTTTCGGACCAAGCACAACCGGCGTGAGGCCGGCTTTGCGAAGCGCAGCACCGCCCAGCAAGCGCTCACCACCAAACCACGCTTCACCTTCCCCGATTAAGACAGCCGCTAAGTGCGCCAATGGTGCCAAGTCGCCCGACGCACCCACGGATCCTTTTGAGGGAATGACAGGCACCACGTTTTTAAGAAGCATGGCTTCAATCAACCGGATCACATCTGGGCGCACACCAGAAGCACCACGCCCCAGCGAGATCATCTTCAAAACCATCGTCAACCGAACCACGGCTGACGGCAAAGGCACACCAAAACCGGCTGCATGCGATAAAATCAGATTTCGTTGCAGGGTGGCGACATCTTGCGGACCAATGCGTGTGCTGGCCAATTTACCAAAGCCTGTATTGACGCCGTAGACCGCTGCATCCCCATTTGCGGCAGCATCGACGCAAGCAACAGAGGCAAGCATTGGACCGTTGCAGTTCGGCGATACAACGGCTGGAATCTCTGTTTTGTAGATTGTTTTGAGTTGCGCCAAGGAGACCTGACCGGGAACCAAAACGATGGGGTCTTGCTGGGTCATGATGCCCCTCCATAGATACGGCTGTGCAAAGGGTTCACCCCTAATGAGAAGACCAATTCAGCGGGATCATCAACCGACCAAATTGCGAGGTCACAGGCTTTACCCACGTCCAAGGAACCAACGGAGTCCTGTAGTCCCAATGCTTTGGCCGCATGGCACGTCACACCCCGCAAGACCTCGGTCGGGGTCATGCGGAATAGCGTTGCGGCCATGTTCATCGCCAGAAATATAGATGAGATGGGTGATGAACCGGGATTGCAATCAGTCGCGACCGCCATATCAACCCCGGCGGCCCGAAATGCCTCAATCGGTGGCACACGGGTTTCACGCAAAAAATAGAAGGCCCCAGGCACCATTACGGCGACAACGCCCGCCTTTGCCATGGCGTCAATGCCGTCATCCGCGACGTATTCCAGATGATCGGCAGACAGCGCATTGTACTGCGCGGCCAGCACCGCCCCTTTTTGATCGCTGAGTTGTTCAGCGTGCAGCTTAATCGGCAAGCCCAAGACCTTTGCTGTATCGAACACGCGCTGCGTTTGGGCTGACGTAAATGCAATACTCTCACAAAATGCATCGACTGCATCGGCTAAACCTGCGGCATGAACATTGGGAAGTTGGTGGTTACATACATCGTCAATGTAAGCGTCGCCGTCGCCATGCACTTCAGGTGGTAGGGCGTGCGCCCCTAAAAAAGTAGTGCGGACACGGATAGCGTTCTGTTCGCCCAACATCCGCGCGACACGCAGCATCTTGGTTTCATGGACCGTGTTCAGGCCATACCCAGATTTTATTTCGACCGTCGTGACACCTTCGGACATCAACGCCTTCAACCGGGGAGTCGATTGATGCAGTAACTGCTGTTCCGTTGCGTTGCGCACCGCACTGACCGTCGAAACAATACCACCGCCGGCGGCGGCGACCTCCGCATAGGTCGCGCCCTCTAAGCGAGCTTCGTGCTCTTTGACGCGATTACCGGCGTAGACCAAATGCGTATGGCAATCGATCAAGCCTGGTGTGATCCACCTGCCGTCACAATCCGTCACGTGCTCTGCCTGAAAGTCTGGCGCCTCTGCCGCTAATCCGACCCACGCGATCGTGCCATCACGTGCCGCGATGCAGCCACGGTCAATGCGACTGATGCCGTCAGAGTCTGGCGACATTGTTGCGATACGGGCATTCTTCCACAGGTGGTCAACGTGCATCTAAGGGGCCTCGCCAACAGAAGTTTAATTGTATATACATAATGAATCGACAATGAGGAAGGACCAAATGACGACAGGCATTGAGAAGACCCTCCATTTCGAAACCGCTCTGACGTCGACGGGCTGGCAAAAAGACGTTGCCATCACCGTTGATCCCAATGGCTGGATCACGGCAGTTGTCGAGAATGTCAGCGGAGCGGACGCTGACGAAGCACACGCCATTGGCGTACCTGGCATGGTCAATCTACACAGCCATGCTTTCCAGCGGGCCATGGCGGGCCTGACAGAACGGCGTGATAATCCGCGTGATAGCTTCTGGACGTGGCGCACATGGATGTACCGCTTTGTTGATCAGCTAACGCCCGATGATTTACTTGTGATTGCCCAATTAACCTACGCCGAGATGTTGGAAGCCGGTTTCACCGGCGTTTGTGAATTTCATTATGTCCATCACGCGCCTGACGGTCGGCCCTATGATGATGTTGCGGCAATGTCGGCTGCCATCTGTGAGGCCGCCGCCACCACAGGTATGGGTCTGACCCTGTTGCCCGTGTTCTACGAACAAGGCGGTTTTGATGGTCGCCCACCTTCTGATGCACAGCAACGCTTTGCCAACTTGCCAGACACTTATGAAACCTTATTCGAAGCTGCTGAAAAACACATCACCGCCCTTCCTGATGCCTGCATGGGTATCGCACCGCATTCGCTGCGCGCCACGTCGCCCACCAGCCTGACACAGCTTTTACAGAGTCATCCAACCGGTCCCGTCCACATACACATCGCTGAACAAACCGCCGAGGTGGATGATTGCGTCGCGTGGTCAGGCGCGCGCCCCGTTGCTTGGTTGATGGACCATGCGACTGTCGATGGGCGGTGGTGCCTAGTTCACGCCACGCACATCTCTCAAGACGAAATTCGGGCCATTGCCACTTCTGGCGCAACTGTCGGGCTTTGCCCCATAACAGAAGCCAACTTAGGCGACGGCATCTTCCCGGCATCAACCTACGAAGGTACGTTTGGGATTGGCTCAGACAGCAACGTTTTGATTGGTCTCGCCGCCGAGCTCAGCCTGTTAGAGTACGGCCAGCGATTGCGCGACAGGTCCCGGTCTGTGCTCGCCCAAACCGGCGGATCCGTTGGTGGCAATCTATTCCGCAAGTCCCTCGCGGGCGGTATGGCCACATCGGGTCGAAAAACCGGCTGCTTGGCGCTAGATTATCGTGCCGATATCGTCGCCCTCAATGCTAGCCACCCAGCACTGGCCGCACGCAGAGGTGACGCGCTTTTGGATGGTTGGATATTCGCCGGTGACAATACAGTGATCGATACGGTCTGGGTCGGTGGCGTCAAACAAGTCACCGGCGGGCATCACAAAATCCGAGATCCCCTCAGACAAAAATTCAATGCCACCCTGACCCACCTGATTCAAGAAGCGTAATCATGTACGGCAGATTTAACTTAGATGGTGACGGTCCGCTTTACGCACAAATCACCCGCGCCCTTGCCCATGACATTGAATCAGGGCGATTAGAACCAGGCGACAAGCTGCCCTCCGAACAAGATTTTACCGTCTTGTTTCAGGCATCACGCATGACGGTCAACCGTGCCCTTCGGCGCCTCGCTGACGATGGCATGGTCACCCGGAAACGTCGTGGCGGAACCGTCGTCGCTGCACGGGTTCGTGACCACGCTGTGCTGGATATTCACGATATTCAAGACGACATCACGGCCTCTGGCGCCACCTATCATTACGAACTGATATTCACCGCCGTAGGACCGGCAAACTCTCGGATAGCCGCCATGCTTTCGATCAGCGCAGGTGATCCCGTCGCGCACATTCGTTGTCGTCATTTTGGTGATGGTGAACCGATTTTGTTAGAGGATCGGCACATCAATTTGGCAACCGTCCTAAACCTAGATGTTGCGATCTTTGACAAAACGCCACCGAACACATGGTTAATTGGTCATGTTCCCTGGTCACGGGCTAGCCTCTCTGTCACCGCGATTTCTGCTGATCATCAAATCTCACAGGACCTCAGCGTCCCAATGGGGGCACCCTGTCTGCGGGTAGACCGCACCACGTGGCAAATTGACCAAGCCGTCACCTGTGTTGCCCTGATCTATCCCGGCGATAAGCATCGCCTCAATGCCCAGTTCTCCCCCTCTCCTGTTTTATAAGGAATCCTTGCTATGCCAGACGATCACGCTTCCACTGCGGCAACGAATCCCAGGCCGCTAACGCCCCATGTTGGTGCCGTTCTGAGCGGCATCACGGCCAGCGCAGCGCCTAATCTTGAAACGGTCATGGCAATTCGCGACGCCCTTGCCGAGCATTTGGTTGTGATTCTGCCCGATCAAGATTTATCGGCCGTCGAACTGCGTGACTTCGTCTCTCACTTTGGCCCGCTGTTTACGCATCACTCCGATGAAGGTGTCTTAATGGCCGACGGAATCCCCGAGGTGCTGGAAATGCGAAAAGAGCCAGACAGCCATCGATTGTTTGGCGGCGACGGATGGCATGCTGACATCACCTTTCGAAAGCCCGGCGGGCACCTGTCATTCCTACACGCCAAGATCCTGCCACCCGTTGGCGGTGATACGGGCTATTCCAGCACGATTGCCGCGTTCAGCGCGCTGAGCGAGCGGATGCAAGACCTGTTGCGCGGATTGAACGGTGTCCATAGTTATGACGGGCCAGGGCGTCCCGACCATCCGGAGCAAACCGCCATTCATCCCGTGGTTCGCCGCCATCCAGATACGGGCAAAGCAGGTCTGTTTATCAACACGATGTTCACGACGCGGTTCGAAGGTATGACGGCGGAAGAGAGCAAACCGCTGATCCACTTTTTAGATCAACACATGACACGGCCAGAGTTCACCTGCCGCGTCTCTTGGAAACCAGGTCAGATTACGATCTGGGATAATCGCTTTACGCTGCACTATCCAATCAATGACTTCACCGGACATCGCCGGTTACTGATCCGCTGCTCAACGATTGAAACGGAATAAGCCGCCTTACGTTAAAAGGCGGTCAGCATGCCAATTCATATGATCTTCGCCAAAAGTTGAAACGAAGTAATAGCTGTGATCATACCCAGGCTGCATCCGAAAGACAGAGGGTGTTCGGGTTTCGGCCAGGGCCGCAGATAAGGCCTCCGGCTTCAAAAGATCAAGAAACTGATCGCTGGCGCCTTGGTCGATCAACACATCACGCGACCAACCGACATTACGAATCATCAATGTTGAATCGTGCTTGGCCCACGCCGCTTCATCATCACCTAAATAGGCGCTGAGTTGCTTACGGCCCCAGTCCGCCGCTGTCGGATTCGCAATAGGCGCAAAGGCAGAGAGCGACACAAATAAGTCAGGATTCGCGAGTGCTAAGGTGATGGCACCGTGCCCGCCCATGGAATGACCGGTCACACCATGGCGGTCTTCGATGATGGGGAAATTAGCCTGAACCAACCCGCGCAATTCTTGGGTGATGTAGGTGTTCATTTGGTAGTGCGGTGCCCAGGGGTCTTGGGTCGCATCAACATAAAACCCTGCCCCTTGGCCGAGATCAAAGGCATCATCATCGGCGACGGCATCACCACGTGGTGATGTATCGGGAAACACAATTGCAATGCCGCACGCAGCAGCATGAGCCTGAAGACCCGCTTTTGTCATGGCATTCTCATGGGTACATGTCAGACCTGACAAATACCAAAGGCACGGCACCGGGCCATCGGCTACTTGCGGTGGCAGATAGATCGCAAAGGTCATATCACAGGCGCACGCAACAGAGGCGTGACGATGAACCGATTGCACGCCGCCAAACGCAGCATTTTCAGACAATATTTCCATAGCAAAATCTCCTTTCGCCTTTTCTGACAGACGCCGCCAATTTGTCCAGAAAGATTAGACAGAGAGGTTTTGCGTGCCGAGCCGACGCGCCAGCGCTTCACCGGCCCAACGGCCCGTTGAAAAACACGCCGTCAGCAAATATCCCCCCGTTGGTGCGTCCCAATCGAGCATTTCGCCCGCGACATAAACGTTCGGCATGGCCTTGAGTTCAAGATCACCCGTTACATCGTCCCAAGAGACTCCGCCCGCTGTTGAGATGGCTTCGCTAAGGGGCCGCGCACGGTGCAAGGTGACAGGCAGCGCCTTAATCCGCGCTGCCAGTTCTTCTGGGTTATCAAAATCTACGCTATCAGCCCCTTCGCGGAGCAGCGTCGCCTTGGCACCCCGCAGGGATATGGTTCGCCGCAGGTGGGTCGACATAGAATTTTTGCTGCGGGGTTTCGATAGGCGCTTTGTGATCATGGCTTCCGTCGTGCCCGGCGTTAAATCGATGGTCACGGTCGCAGAGCCATCGCGTTCAATGGCATCGCGTAGAACGCCTGACAACGTAAAGACAGGGCCACCTTCCAGCCCAGTTTCTGTGACCATGCAATCGCCTTTGGCTTCTCGGCCTTCAAAACGAAGCGTTACACCTTTTAGGGGCTGGCCCGCCGCGCGCGCGCGCATCGTGTCGCTCCAATCCGCATCAAATCCACAATTGGATGGCTTCAGAGGCGACACGCGCACGCCTTTGTCCGCCAATGAAGGAACCCAGACACCATCAGACCCAAGCTGAGGCCAGCTTGCACCGCCCAGGGCCAAAACGGTTGCCGCTGGCTTTACCACAACATCGCCACCGGAGACCGTAAACGTTAGGTCACCGTCTGCGTTCCAACCCGTCCATTTATGACGCACATGAACCCGCAGCCCTTGCGACCGAAGCTGCCGCAACCAAGCCCGCAACAGCGGGGCAGCCTTCATGTCGGTTGGAAATATTCGACCCGAGGTTCCGACAAACGTTCTGAGGCCAAGTTCATAAACCCAACTTCGAATGGCATGAGACGGATAGGCCTCCAAGGTTGGTAATAGCTCATTCTTGCCCGGCGCGTAGCGCGCTGCAAAGTCTTTGAACGCCTCGACATGGGTTAGGTTAAGCCCGCTTTTACCGGCCATCAGAAACTTACGACCCAGCGACGGCATCGCATCGTAAAGATCGACCGAAATGCCTTTGGCCAACAGCACGTCGGCCGCCATAAGGCCTGCGGGGCCACCGCCGATGATGGCCACGATTGGGTCAGATGTTGTCGTCTTAGAGAGGTCCAAGAGATTGCCCTTGATAAAAAATTGGGGCGGACCACAGCGGCCCGCCCCTTCTGGTATCATCTAACGTCTTGTGTGATCAGAGATCAAGCAAGGTCGAACCGATCTAGGTTCATCACCTTGGTCCACGCTGCGGCAAAATCGTCAGCGAAGGCTTGGCCAGAGTCATCGGAAGCAAAAACTTCAGCAATGGCTCTGAGTTGCGAGTTTGAGCCAAAGAGCAGATCAACAGTCGTCGCTGTCCACTTGGTGGTGCCGTTCGCATCACGGCCTTCGAACACTGTGTCGTCATCTGACGATTTCTGCCATGACGTTCCCATTTCAAGCAGGTTGACGAAATAGTCATTCGTCAACGATCCGAGTTTGTCAGTAAAAATACCCTGCCCAGACCCACCATAGTTTGCGCCCAGTACCCGAAGGCCACCGATTAGCACGGTCATTTCCGGAGCGGTGAGCGTTAGCAGCTGTGCACGGTCCACAAGAAGCTCTTCTGCCCGACGAACATGTCCTTTACGGAGGTAGTTCCGGAAGCCATCGGCCTTTGGTTCTAAATAAGCCACCGAGTCGATCTCCGTTTGCTCTTGTGAGGCATCTGCCCGACCTAGGGCAAAAGGCACACTGACCGAATAACCTGCCTTTTTAGCTGCTTCTTCGACAGCAGCCGAACCGCCGAGAACAATCAGGTCCGCCACTGAAACCGCTTTGCTGCCTGATTGAGCACTGTTGAATGCCGCCTGGATTTCTTCCAAGGCCGCAAGCACTGGTGCCAGTTCAGACGGCTGGTTCACCTCCCAATCTTTTTGCGGGGCAAGTCGAATGCGCGCGCCATTGGCACCACCACGTTTATCAGAACCGCGGAAGGTTGAAGCCGATGCCCAAGCCGTGCTGACCAATTGCGGAACCGTCAGGCCTGAAGCAAGTATCTTCGCCTTTAGGTCAGCGGTGTCTTGTTCATCAATTAGATCGTGCGCAACAGCCGGAATGGGGTCCTGCCAAATCTGTGGCTCTGCGGGAACCAGTTTGCCCAAGTACCGGTTGATAGGGCCCATGTCGCGGTGCGTTAGCTTGTACCATGCTTTCGCGAAAGCTTTTTCAAGCTGTTCCGGGTTCTCATGAAAACGACGAGAAATCGGCTCGTATATTGGGTCCATCCGAAGTGCCATATCCGCCGTGGTCATCATCGGCGCGTGGCGTTTCGATGGATCATGGGCATCTGGTACCGTGCCTTGGGCCTCGGGATTTTTAGGCGTCCACTGGTTGGCACCCGCCGGGCTTTTGGTCAATTCCCAGTCATAGCGGAACAAGACGTCAAAGTAGTTGTTGTCCCACTGAATGGGGGTTTCGGTCCATGCGCCTTCAATGCCACTGGTGATGGTATCACCACCACGGCCGCTGCCGTAGCTGTTGGTCCAACCCAAACCTTGTTCTTCAAGGCGTGCACCTTCTGGTTCTGGGCCGACATATTGCGATGGGTCAGCAGCACCGTGGGCTTTGCCGAATGCGTGCCCCCCAGCAACAAGGGCGACGGTTTCTTCATCGTTCATCGCCATACGGGCAAACGTCTCGCGAATGTCACGGCCAGATGCAACAGGATCAGGATGCCCGTTTGGTCCTTCTGGGTTCACATAGATCAGGCCCATTTGAACCGCACCAAGCGGGCTTTCGAGATCCCGTTCTCCGCTATAGCGCTCATCGCCAAGCCATTCTGCTTCAGGCCCCCAGTAGATGTCTTCTTCTGGTTCCCAAATGTCTTCACGGCCACCGGCAAAACCAAACGTCTTGAAGCCCATGGTCTCAAGGGCAACGTTGCCGGTAAGGATCATCAGGTCTGCCCACGAAAGCTTACGGCCATACTTTTGTTTGATCGGCCACAGCAGGCGGCGAGCTTTATCCAGATTGCCATTGTCGGGCCAACTGTTGATCGGTGCGAACCGTTGGTTGCCAGTCGCAGCGCCACCGCGCCCATCCGTGACCCGATAAGTTCCAGCACTGTGCCACGCCATCCGAATGAAAAACGGTCCGTAGTGACCATAGTCAGCAGGCCACCAGTCTTGCGAGTCCGTCATCAACCCTTCGAGGTCTTTAACCACCGCATCGAGGTCCAGGCTTTTGAACTCATCTGCATAGGAGAAGTTCGTGCCCATTGGATTCGTCATCGGAGAATTTTGGTTGAGGATTTTCAGGTTTAGTTGATTGGGCCACCAATGCTGGTTTGCCACCGAACCAACCGCTGTGTGCCGATGCGCTAAAACGGGGCACTTACCTTCAGGGGATACCTTGTTCATGTCTCTCTCCATCTCAGGTTCTCGTTAAGCCGGTGCGTAACGATGATGTAGGGAGTGTAGAATCATCCGTTTAATAAATAAAATTGCTTAATTATGTCACTGACATCGATTTTTTCGATTTAATAAGAATGCCATGTACCCGATGTGAGCGAAACTTAGGTCTGAACGCGATTATCCACATACTGAATGGTGCGGCTGCCAGCTTCAAAATTATCCAGACTTAGGGTCCAGGCGTTATCAGGCCAAATGAAGGTCGCCTTCCCCTCAACGGGATCATAGACAGCGGTATACAAGGTACCGAAACCGCGCTTATAGGCATTCGTGTATAGCGGTGGCTTGGCAAAGGCACCGATCAACTCTTTCTGAGTGAGGGCATTGTCAGCTAGCCTAAACTTAATGAACTGTTCGCGCTCCAACGTCGCCGTGGCCCGCGCATGATCATGCCATTCAACGCGACCTTGATGGTTCGTCGCGTAGGGAATGTTCTTAATAACGGGCTTCTTATCAGGTGAAACATAGGCCGTCATGAACCGCCCCTGGCGGTCCACCGCCGTAACATTATAAGCCATGTGGGTAGGCACACGGCGCAGCACATCCGCCGCTTCATCGACCGTTGTGCAGAATTCCAAAATGTTGCGAAGAATGAGAGGAATGCCAAACCCTGGACCAACAGCCCGCCTGCCGCCAAAGGTTAAGCTGATGGCCAAGCCATCCTCATTCACACCGTCCAAAAGGCCCCACAAGCAATCTGTCATGCCGAGAACAGCACGTCCGTTCCATTCTGTCCGCATGATCAAGCCGTCCATCAGCTTCGGGCTGTAATCATAATTGCGGACCAGCAGGGGTCGATCACCCAACCAAACAACTTGAGAACATCCAGAAATGTACGCGGGCGGGCGCCACAAACTAAGGAACCGAGCGGCTAAATCGCTACCGCCGGCCAATTCACAGAGGTCTTTATAGGTGGGAACCAGCTTTGGCATGTGCCGCTTTAGCTGGTTAAGCCCATCCATATAGGTCGCCCGCTGCTCTAGGCCATCTGATAAGTACCACGCCTTATAGGCAGGCCAGAACTGCTGGAACAACGCAGCCCACTGATCGCCAGGTGTTGCCTCGGCGGTGGCCCGAAACGTGAGGGACATGCTTACCTACATGATCTTATAGGTACTGGCCTGCGGCACAGGTGCCAGACCCCGGCCCCGGAATTTATCTCGCATACCGTTGATCCAACCCTTGGCGCGGGAATTCAGCTTGAACCTATCCGACATTAATCGACCGCGCGTAACCAGAATGCCGAGATCGGCCCCTTCATAGCGATAATCGCCCGGACCCGCGATGCGCAGAAAGAAGGCTTCGTTTTCGCTGGCAACAGCACGGCGGTGATAATCGAAACGCGAATAGTCAATCGTGCCGTCCTGATTCATTTTATAGATGCCGGTTTCTGGAGCCTGAGTGATGATATCAACTGAATCATCCGTATGTTTCATGACAAATTGAGACCAGCTATCAATGTTGTCACCGTCGGCCCAACGATCATTTAGGGCGTCAACATCCAATTCGAACGGAATGCCAGAAAATTCCAGCAAATGGAACAAGAACAACGGGGCATCAGCATGGGCAAAGGCCGCATGATTGGTCATAGAGCTGGCACCCGTGATCCGAGGATTCAATTCACCCAGGTACATTTCGCCCGAGTCTGTGTCGATCAAGAAATCGAGCTCAAAGTATCCACGATAGCCTTCGGCGCGCAGTTGCTCACCAAATTTGAATGTGTACTGGCGAGCTTTCTCACGAATGGCTGGCGTGAAGCTGGTGTCGAAAATCTCATTACCGCACCAACCACCCTTGTACGGCGTCAATTCCTTAAAGCCGACCAGCTCCGTCATCAACGGACCAACAATCGTTCCGGCTTTTGTGGTGCAGGCCTCAATCGCCGAGCCCCGGCAATTGATCTGCTTCATCACCTTGATCTCGCCCTGTCCGATGATCTCAGATTGATGGCGCTTAAAATCTTTCTCTGTGGAAATAAAGAAGGTGGTGTGGCCTGAATCACCAAACGCCGATTGCAGCACGAGGTCCGGCCCCAGAGCCTTTGAGACCTTTCGTAATTGCTCGTAACTTTCAATAACCGACAAGACATTAGGCACGGAAGGCACGCCTGCCTTATCGCCAATACGCACGGTTTCGATTTTGTTATCAACACGGGTGCGCAACTTGGCTTTCGGGAACCAAACATCGATACCAACTTGGCGAGCAAGCTTCTCTGTTGTGCCATCGAACATCAAGAAGGCACCCTTGGGTTTCTTGCCAAGGCCATGAACGAAGTCGAGCACTTCTTTGTGCTGCAACAGATAGTTATTGATATCTTCGATGGACTGGAATTCGGCGTGCGGTGTTTCTGTCGGCACAAACGTGTTTGGATGACGGCCATCGTAACAGTCTAGATAGTTGACGTATTTAAAGTTCCGAACCCATTCATCCATGCCCAACAAATTGAAGTTGGTCGCACTGATAAACACGATGGGTGTTTCATTGCGATGGAAGTAACGCCGGATGTCTGACATTCCTTTCAACACTTTTTTCTGCCGGGGGGCGCGGCGAACGGCAGGTGACGTTGCAGCTTTAGCGCGCTTGGCGGCAACGGCTTTTGTTGTCGGTTTTTTAGAAGCGGTCTTCTTGGCGACAACTTTCTTGGCGGCAGGTTTTTTCCGTGCAGTGGTGGCTTTTGCCATTTTTATAAACTCCCCTGTTGTTTTGGTAGCGGTCGGCGCCGCCCCGTATGGATACACACATTAAGTGCGGTGATTATTTCTTGGCTTTTTTGGCAGCTTTCTTCGTTGGTAATGCAGCGACGCCTGTTGCGATCTCCAGTTGATTGCTTAGGGCTTCTTCCGTGAAAACCCGCAAACCTAATTCCGGTCGGTATCCATGAATTTCGCTGACATCCAAGGCCCGCATGAAGTCGAGAATTTCTTGGCTAAGCACTTGACCAGGCACCAGGATCGGGAACCCGGGCGGATAGGGAATAATAAATGTCGACGATACAATCTCACGGCCATTACCCATGGCCTTATCGATGGCACCATCATCAAGCGTTAGATATTCACAGGCGTCGCTGTCGTAGGCGAGGAAGTAAGCATTACGCATCAAGCCTTCCGGCGTTTGGGTGTCGCGGCCTGGGTTAAACGCCACGTGGAACCGGCTGAAATCTGGCAACGGCGGCAATTCTTCCAACAACGATTTCACTTTGCGTTCGTGCAGCTTAATTTCATGCGGCGACGCATCGGCCAGTTGTTCTTCCATGTCATCTGCGATTTTAACCAATACCTCAATCAGGTATGCCAGTGACGACCGCGTGGTGCCAATATTCGTCATGAACAAGACCGTGTTACGTGACGTCTTATTGATCTGAATGCCGAAGCGATCCATCAGATCACGGTTTTTGAACGTGTCGCCGTCAACACCCAGACGACCGATCAACAACGTGACGCGCGTGGCATCTAAGGCAAACTCATCCTGGGCCCAGGCATCCCAAATATCATTCCAACCTCGGTCTGGTTCAAAGTAGGCTTGAATGCCGGATTGGCGATACTTCTCTGGGATCATATCCTTGGCGGTCAGAACGCGGAACCATCTTTTCAACAAAGGGTGCGAGGCAACTTTTTCACGCAAGATCATCGCCAATTCGACCTGCTTTTGCACCATCTCAAAGCCTTCAAGCTCGACCTGACGCCGCCCGACATCCAGCGATGCGATAATTTGATAGTTAGGTGACGTCGACGTGTGCGTCATGAACGCTTCGTGGAAGGATTCTTCGACTTTCGATTTATAGTCCTGATCATGAATGTGAATCATCGATCCCTGACGTAGAGACGTCAGCGTCTTGTGTGTGCTTTGGCAGGCATAAACCCGAACCCGTGAAACACTGGGATCAGGCAGTAGGCGTTGATCTAGCCACGTCTCATCACTGGCCGTGTCGTGCTTATCGAACTCGGATTTCCATTTTGCGTATTGCTTTTTGTAATCGTCACTTTTGAAGCGATCACGCAGGCGTTCAGCCGTATCCATGGCCGTGCGTTGACGATAGGTGGGGCCGAACCGAGCAAAACCAAACCAAGCCTCATCCCACAAGAAGACAAGGTCCGGTTTGATGGCGAGGCATTCCTCCATAACGCGTTCAACATTGTAGACGATGCCATCGAAGGTGCAATTCGTGAGCGTCAGCATCTTCACGCGATCTAGCTTGCCGACTGCGCGCAGCTTCAACAGCATGTGTTTGATGTCGCGCAGCGGAACCGCGCCATACATGGAATAATCGTTCAATGGGTAGGAATCGAGATACACCACCTGGGCACCGACCAACACCATTCCATAGTGATGGGATTTGTGGCAATCGCGATCCACCAAAACGATGTCGTCGGGTTTCACCAAAGCCTGCACGACAATCTTGTTGCAGGTTGATGTTCCGTTTGTCGAAAAGAAGGTATGCCGCGCACCAAAGGCTCGGGCCGCAAGTTCTTGAGCTTCTTTGATCGGACCATGCGGATCCAGCAACGAGTCCAATCCACCAGACGTGGCAGATGTTTCGGCTAGAAAGATATTCATGCCGTAGAATTCGCCCATGTCCCTTATCCAATGGGATTTGGCAATGGATTTACCCCGACTGATTGGCATGGCGTGAAACACACCCGTCGGCTGCCGAGAATACTCTCGAAGGGCCGTGAAGAACGGTGTGTTGTAACGGGACTGAACACCACGAAGGATGTTCAGGTGCAATTCCATATAGTCTTCTTGATTATAAAAAATACGACGGCAATTATCGCAAACCCTGCCAGCAATTTCTTCAACCGATTGATCGGTAACAAGGTAAACATCCAATTCGGGGCGCACGCGACCAATGGCCTGCGCCAGGGTGATTCCCAACTCTTCTGGCGGCAAATCACTGTAGTCAAAATCACCCAACCGATTGAGAAGACTGGTTAGCATTGGCATGGCGTGACGTGATGCAATTGGGAAGCCATAGCGGATAACGACAGATTGAATGTTGTGATTGAACAAGCAGCCGATTAATGCATCTTCGAATGAGCCAACCACCAAAGATTCGTAAACAAACGGGTCTTCGTTCCGCCGTTTTTCTCGAAGCGATTGCTTGGTTGTTTGCTCTTGATGGGGCGTCAGATCATCAACGATCATCACTTCGAAATAGGGCCGGGCGCGAGCGCGTTCTTCGGTGGTTTCATCGGCGTCAGAATCATCACTATCGTCACCGGGCAGAATGCCTAAGTGGCGGCGGCGAAAACTACCACTCATCAGGGCGCGGGTAATTTTTGCCACGGCATGAGACATTTCCGCATATTCTTTTCGGTCGAACATAAGACGGAGTCGGTGGAATATCTGCGCACCGGGAAACGCCCAATAACTCTCGATAGGGTCGAGCAATTCTAAGGCGTCAGTGATTTGCGCAATGGCTTTATCATGACGCTTTGTGCCCGCGGTTGCTTCGAAGGCCCGCGCGGTTGCGTTTCTGAGGCGACTCCAAGAATCTTGTCGCAATTGTGAAGCGCTGTAAAAGCGGGTGAGATCGTTTCTTACGGCAGGCGTTTTCGCGATCTCGATTCCGCTCATGCACTTTTCTCCTGGGGGCTGCCATCAATAATTCCAAAACTAGGGGTATCTGCGGGCCGCGCTTCAACGGGCCGACCATGTCGATCAAGTTCGAAAGCGCCGGGCCGGACATTAAGGCCCGCTCGGGATCCGCGGCTTGGCATTTCCAGCGGGCCTAAGCTTTGCAAATAGGGAGACTCGCCATTGGCTCGATTATAGATGTCAAACTCAACGTCGCGGTCGCGATAACTTTTCAAGGTTTGACCAAGCCCTTTTAGGCCAGTTTCTCGCTGGCGCCTCACCATGTCGAGATCGACTTCAATCGGAATAATTTCTTCCTGCCCGGCGGCTTGGTGCAACACCATACCCGATGGGTCAATGATGGCTGATCGGCCACAGCCACCAGCTCCTAATCCATTGATGTCTACGACATAACACTGGAACATGGCTGCTGTTGATCGCGCGATTGACAGTTCAACGTCGCGGTCCGTTGTGCCGGTCAATACCGGGTGCAACAGAACTTCAACGCCTTGCGACGTCAGTGTGCGCGTGGTTTCGGGAAACCAAATATCATAGCAAATAGACAGGCCGAACCGACCGACGTCAGGGACGTCAAAAATCATAAACTCAGTTCCGGCCTTTACGTCACTTTCATAGGGCCGGAACGGAAACATCTTGCGGTAACGGCCAACGACGTTGCCAAGCGGATCAATCACACTGGCGGTGTTGTAGATGTCGTCACCGACACGTTCAAATACGGAGCCGGGTACCAGCCACACACCGTGCGCGGCGGCCATCTCCTGAAATACAGTTTCCACTTGTCCCAAGTCTTCAGGCGTGTGCGTGGTCAGTGGACCATACGGTGCGAGCTCTGAGAAGACGACCATTTGAACCCATGGGAACCGGGCAATCGCAATATCGAGGCGATGGCGCATTGCAGTAACGTTTTCGTGCAAAGCCCCGACATGCATTTGAATACCAGCGATTGAGAATGGCGTCATGGGGTTGGATGATCTCCGTTAAAAATAGGGTTCAGCACTATAGACTGATGCCGACTAAAGTTAAAAGGTGCGGCCGGGAACGACTGTAATTGCTCCCGGCCCAACATCGTCATTAGGCGGCGTCTTGGACGGATTGCTCACTGGTGTCAGCGACATGAAGAACGGTCTCGCTCAACGTGTCTTGCACTTGGGCAGGAACAGCATGGAGCAGTTCTTTTGGTGGGCGGCTCTCGTTCGATGGCAACGCGATACGCTGAGCCAAGGTCCATACATGGCCAAACGGATCAACAATCTTGCCAAAGCGTTCGCCAACAACCGTGTCATGCATCGGCACGAGAATTTGCGCACCCGCAGCACTTGCGCGGTCCCAAGCTGTTCCCAGGTCTGCCAGATACAAATGCATGGCGACGGGCGTACCGCCCAATGTGGATGGCGACAGAATGCCGTGCGCGGGCACTTCGTCACAGATCAGAACGATGGCATTACCAATTTTGATTTCGGCATGGACAACGGCATAGCCAGCTTCGTCCATATGCTTAGAAACCACGGTTGCGCCAAAGGCAGCTTCATAAAAAGCAATCGCTTCAATGGCGTTGCGAACAACCAAGTACGGCGTAACAGTGCGATAGCCAGTTGGCACGGGTTTTACTTTGCGGGGCATAAACGTCTCCTAAAATAAATGGAACCAGAGGGGAGCGCTTGCGGCCCGCTGGTGGCGAATATCAACATCATGGACCATAATGTAGCTAAACACTTTCGTCAACATCTTGATCAATGGTGTAGCCAAGCTGTCGCGAGAGGGTTATGTGTTGGGGATGGGCGGCTCAGATACACCAATGGATCAAGATACGGCTTTGGGCGTCCAGATGGCGACCACTCAAGCTGAACTATCAGATTATCGTGCAGCGGGGCGTGTCGGCGAGTATGCCGTTGTCTTCCGCACCTTTAGAAATCGACAAGGCGGCGGTTACGGTGATCAAGAGCGTCATCCCTATGCCTGGGGCGTCTTGGTCTACATCGATGGCATCCCTGCCCGGCTATACAGCGCCCGCGGACATGCCCGTGAATGGACCAGCTTTGAACGGCTTGAAAAATGGCTGCGCGCTCAGGGCTTTTGGTATTGGTGGATGCGCAACGATCTCGAAGTTCTGTACGAAGGAGAGACGGAACCTGACGACGGCGAAGCGCTTCCTTAAGGGCAGAGAAACGCCCCTAAGGATCATTCCTAGGAGCCAGTGACGTGCATGCGTTTTAGGCTGGGAGAAGACACACTAAAAAGAGAAATTTCAACGTTTTATTGGTGGGCGCAGCAGGGCTCGAACCTGCGACCCGCTGATTAAGAGTCAGCTGCTCTACCAACTGAGCTATGCGCCCTTCAGCATGATCACAGTAAATAACCCAGACCCAACCTTAGGAGAGGGCGAGCGTATAGCAAAGGCCTCGTGCTCTGTCGACACCCTTGTAAAGGGCAGCCTCGCCGACCGGGCTTTATTCTTCGCCTGTTGATAACCGGCCTAGAAACACATCCTTATGGACATGCACGCCTAGCAACAATCCAAAACCCGTGAGCAGGGTCAGCATGGCGGTGCCGCCATAGCTAATCAGCGGCAGCGGCACGCCGACAACGGGGATCAACCCCATCACCATGGCAATGTTGATAAAAACGTAAAGGAAGAACGTGGCCGTCACGCCAACGGCAACCAAGCGACCAAATTGACTACCGCAAACAATGGCGAAAACGAAAGAATAAATGAGGATAACGGTGTACAGCGCCAATAATGCAATACCGCCAACCATGCCAAATTCCTCGGCGAGCATGGTAAAGATAAAATCGGTCTGCATCTCTGGTAAGAAGTGTAGATGGCTTTGCGTGCCCTCCAAAAACCCTTTCCCAAAAACACCACCCGATCCCAAGGCAATCTTGGACTGGATAATGTGATAACCCGCGCCCAACGGATCATTTTCAGGGTTGAGAAACGTCAGAACGCGCTGCTTTTGATAGTCATGCAAGAATTGCCAAGCGACGGGCATCATGGCAATCGCGCTAACACCGACACCCAAAAATACCCAAATCCGCACACCTGCTGCGAACAAAATGACGCCCCCCCCCATGGCTAGCATCAAGGCGGTGCCAAGGTCGGGCTGGCGCAGCACCAAACCAGTTGGCGCGACGATCAGGAAAATAGGAATCACGAGTTTAGAGATATGCCCCACGTCATCAAGACTGACACCATGAAAGTATCGCGCAAGCGCAAGAACCAAAGCAATTTTCATCAACTCAGACGGTTGAACTGTGACATACCCCAGATCAATCCAACGCTGAGCGCCCATGCCGACGGTGCCCATGACTTCAACACCAATCAGCAACAACAAAACGCCCGCATACAATGTATAAGCATGCTTCAGCCAAAACCGAATATCGACCAACGCAACAACAATCAACAGCACCAACCCAACCCCAAACCGAACGATGTGACGCTGCGCCCAAGGATAGAAATCACCGCTGGCTGCCGAATACAACATGGCGACTCCAACACTGGCCGTCAGGGCTAAAAGCAGCACGAAAAACCAGTTCATGTGCATCAGTTTTTCAACAATGGTCATGTCTGGTGGGTTGAGGGCGTCGCGGCGTCTTGCCATCTTACTATCCCTCGCCCGTTTCAGATGTTTTCATCTTTGGCGCCATCGACACCGGCACTGTGCCCATCCGGCGCTGCGTTTCTAAGAGGATCTCTTTCGCGATGGGTGCTGCCGCCTTTGATCCGCTGCCGCCGTGCTCCACAACAACAGCGACCGCATACTTTGGTGATTCAACAGGTGCGTAACCAACAAACAAAGCATGATCTCGAAACTTCCAGGGCAGGTCTTTGTTTTTGCGCACACCTTGTTCACGTTCAGATTTGGTGATTCGGCGAACCTGCGCGGTGCCAGTTTTGCCCCCCATAGCCATACCAGGTTCAGAAATCCGGGATCTATAAGCTGTTCCACCTGGTATATTAACGACCGCATTCATCGCATCCAAAACCGCTGTCACGCTGGATTGCCGGAGTCCCAAATCAGCAAAGCTAACGGAGTCATCTTCAGGCGAGTCAGTTTCGACTGCTGCCTCTTCGAACCTTGGTTCGATTGCGCGCGTCAGGCGTGGTAGCACGGCAAACCCACCATTCACCAACCGCGCGGTCATGACACAAAGCTGCAAGGGCGTGGTTAAAATGTATCCTTGCCCAATACCCGCAATTAGGGTTTCACCAGCGTGCCACGGCTCGCTCAGAACCGCATCTTTCCAAGCCTTATCAGGGATAAGTCCATCGCTTTCTCCCGGTAAATCTATCCCCGTAACATCACCAAGACCCAATCGTCTGGACATCGCTGCAATGCGATCAATTCCCGTCCTCCGTGCAATTTCATAAAAATAGACGTCACAACTTTCTTTAATGGCGCTGTGCAAATTCATGGCACCATGGCCGCGCCGTTTCCAACAATGGAATCTCGCATTACCCAGCTCGACATAGCCCGAACAAAAAACCTTGTTGTCAGGATTGATAACGCCACGTTCCAAGGCCGCTAACGCAACCACCATTTTAAACGTTGAACCAGGTGGATACCGACCCGCCACGGCCTTATTAACCAATGGTTTCTTGTCGTTCTTAATGAGGCCCTGCCATTCAGCTTCGCTCAGGCCTCGATTGAATGCATTGGGATCGAAACCAGGTGTCGAAACCAAGGCTAAGACATCACCAGAATGCACATCCATAACCACGCAAGCGGCGCTCTCATCTTTTAAAAGCTCTGCTGTCTTTAGCTGAATATCCTTATCGATTGTCAGGCCAAGTTCCGCACCCGATTGACCATCGTTCCGCGAGAGTTCTCGGATCACGCGCCCAAAGGCATTCACTTCGACTTGAGACGTGCCGCCTGAACCGCGTAGCGCCAAATCATGAACCCGCTCAACACCGGCCTTACCAATGCGAAAGCCGGGCAATTCCAGCAAGGGATCATCGCCAATTTCTGATTCAGAAACAGCAGCGACATAGCCAAGCACATGCGACATAGCCGATGCGTCGGGGTAGTGCCTGCTCTGGCCGACATCAATCATGATGCCGGGAAGGTCTGGCGTATTGACCTCAATCTTTGTGATATCGGCCCACTCCATGTTGTCGCGAATTGTGACCGGAACGAAGGATCGATTGCGTTTAACATCGCGAAGTATTCGTTTGCGATCTGATGGCTCCAGGTCAACCAATTGTCCCAAACGATCAAGGGTCTCAGATACTTGGCCACCGGGCACATTTTCTGCAATTAAGAGAATGCGATAGTTTTGCCGGTTATCGGCAAGGGGAGCCCCCTGTCGATCAACGATTCGCCCGCGCGGTGGGGCCAACAGGCGAAAGTTAATACGATTTTCATCAGCCAGCATGGCGTATCGATCTGCTTCAATAACTTGCAAGTAATACATCCGGCCAGCGAGGGTCGCCAACAACACGGCCTTACCGGCACCCAGCACCGCGACACGGCGGGTAAAGAGCTTCTGGCGTTCTGAATCACGATACATCCGTATCAATCCTCCGCCGGAACAATGGCGTTTTGCCAACGCATTAAAATCCACGCAACCGCCGGATAGACCCCAACCGTCATGATGAATTGAAAACTGACTGGCTTTGGATTAATCAAAGCACCGTGAAGCACCGCGACCAATATCCAGGTCAGCGCAGAGGCCAAAGCAGCAACAATAAGAAAGCCAATCCAAACAACGGTGAATGACTTGCCCAAAAAGAACCGCTGCTGCATCACAACGCCACCGTAGACGGCGAGAAAAACCAGGGCGTAAACCCCAAGGGGCGTTCCGGCCAACGTGTCTTGTACAATGCCGATCAGAAACACGGTGACAGGCGGCAAGAGTTCAGGACGATACAGCGCCCAATGGAAGACACCAATCAGCGCCAACACAGGCAGAACAGGTGTCAGACCCGGTATTTTAAGCGGTACGGCATTGACGATCACCAAGGCCAAAGTCAGGGCAACTGGCGTCATGCAACGGGACGCAACGTCTAGCTTTTGCCAGACCCCAGGCCTCATTGCTGAACAGCCTTGGCATCGACATCAGCCAGAATACCTTTCAAGCCATAGTCAATAATACGAACAGCTTCAATCCGCTCCCGGTCCAGAAACGGCTTTACCGTGATGATGCCATCTTTGATCTGAGTAACCCGCCCAACGGGTAAATCAGGGGGAAAGGCACCGCCATGACCCGACGTGACAACCCGATCACCAACCGCAACAGCGGCCCCAGGCACCAGATGCAATAACCTCAATCTATCTGAATTCTCACCGGCCAAGATAGATCGGATCCGCCCATCAGAAACGACCACCGGGATGCGAGAATTTAAATCAGTGATCAACATAACCCGCGCTGAACGACCACCAACCCCGACGATGCGACCCACCAGTCCATCGCCGGCCATGACGGCTTGACCCTTGGCAACGCCATCGCGTTCTCCCGCATTGACCAACAAAGCATGCGCGAAAGCTCCACCCGTGTCGGCAACAACCCGCGCGGCAACAAAACGGGCTTCGGGGTCAGGAACGAATCGGAGCAAATCTGTCAGGGTGCGGTTGCGCGCCTCAAGCTCAAAAGCCAATGTCTGCCATTGCAATAAACGATCACGCTCCATACGCAAACGATCATTCTCGGCCCGCAGGTCGATCAGCGCTTGGCCGCGCTCTATCAAGTTAGCAATGCTCGCAGCCGGGCGCGACAAGACGTCCATCACAGGTGCCAAAGCATCAGTGACAACGGTGCGGTAGCGCTCGACCAAGATATGATCAATCTTGCCCAGCATCATCAGACCAACGGCACCAACAATGAGGAACACATAGGCGAACCGTAGCGCCACGCCTTTTGAAGATTGTAAGACCCGGGCACCACCCGGCTTGCCTTCATTCACAGCCATCGGCTGATCGCCTTATACCAATACAGACCAAACATCAAAAAAATCACCAGAATCAGGGAAATAATACCATTGAAGTACCCGAGGGCCAAACCTGGGTTTACCCGTATCACCAACAGTGCCAAAGGCGCGTGTGGTATCTTGTGAAAAAGTCCGCTGCAAGGTCAGTTTTTGATGACAAATATGGCCCCATGATGACACTGTGCTGACGTGATTTCGGCGATATTTACCAGGTAATTTCATCTAATCATTTGATATTAAAAGAATATTGACGTTTTTCGTGTGTTTTTGTCAACAAATGTCAGCATTCAGAATAGCGCCACTTAAAAGAGCAAACATAATTCCATTACACCTTATCATAAAACCAAGGAAATTCAAGTGAGATGCTGAGCACACGCTTGACGCAAGCTTTCAACCTGATCCACCCGATCATCCAAGCGCCGATGGCGATGGCCGCTGGCGGTGCCCTGGCCGCTGCCGTCACCCGCGCGGGCGGCCTTGGCCTGATCGGCGGTGGGTATGGCGACGAGGCCTGGATTGACGAGCAATTCAAAGAAGCGGGCAATGAGAACGTCGGCTGCGGATTGATCACATGGGCATTGGCAAAGAACCCGGCCATTCTCGATCTGGTTCTCGAACACGCGCCCAAGGCCGTTTTCCTATCCTTCGGCGATCCGGCCCCGTTTGCATCCCAAATTAAAGCGCGCGGCATTCCCCTCATCTGCCAAATTCAAAACCTCAAAGACGCCCGCCGCGCCATAGAGATTGGCGCTGACGTTATCGTCGCCCAGGGAACCGAAGCTGGCGGACATGGCGACGCCCGACGCACAACGTTCACCCTGGTTCCCGAGGTCGCCGACCTGATAGCCGCCACGTCGCCAGATACCCTGCTGTGTGCGGCAGGTGGCATTGCCGATGGCCGAGGTCTTGCGGCGTCCCTAATGCTGGGGGCCGATGGCGTCTTGGTCGGTTCACGGTTTTGGGCCACCACCGAATCACTCGCACACCCCAACATGATCCAGGAGGCTATGAAGGCCACAGGCGATGACAGCATCCGGTCTAGCGTCATGGACATAGCCCGCAAACTCAATTGGCCAGAACGCTATACCGCTCGCGTGCTGCGCAATGCGTTCACGGATCGATGGCATAGTGATGTTGAGGGCCTATTAGCTGCCGCAGAAGAGGAATCGGCACGCTGGAAAGCCGCGTGGATTGCCGGTGACGTTACCACGGCCAACACCTTTGTCGGTGAAGTCACAGGCCTTCTAAACAGCGTCGAGCCCGCCGCGCAAATTCTTGACACCATGGCCTCCGATGCCGAGGCACTAATGAATAAACATCGGAGCATTGGTTAAGGCTGGATTCCCGCCTTACGCGGGAATGACGGGGTGTTCGGCGCGCCCCGTTCGGCATTCCGGAACCAAGCGCCAAGCGACAGCGGAGGGCGACGGTATCCGGAATCCAGGCGGTCTTTAAAACCGATGCGCCGAGGCGTGGTTCGACTGATTAATGAAACACAGATAAGGTTTTTACGGCGCAGAGACGCGCCGCTTTTCATTTTTCTTCTCACTGTCCCTCAGTGTTCTCTGTGACCAAAAGCAGACGAACGAGCAAAAACGGTGCGCAATGAGATGCCCGTTGGTTTCTCGCGTTCGCGGGAATGACGATAAATGGAATTAAGGTGACATAGAGTTTAATTCCACTCTATTCTTAGTGCGCACAAAGGGTTGCCGGAGAATTAAACTCTATGTCACCTTAATTCATCTTAGAAACGCCCGCTTCATGGTTAGGCGGCGAAGCGCACGCCAAGTAAAGCCACGGCCCTTATCAAAGCCTTCAATCCAAACTGCCATTTCGATGGCTTCGTGAAAGTCGCGATTTTGCCCGTCTGTGAACGCACCCGTGCGCTGATAAACCTCGCCCAAACTGTTCAGGGTATCGGCAAGCGCCGACAGCCGCTCTGAGCGTTGCTCTGGCGTCATGGTGTGGACGTCGGCTTTGATGCGTTTGGTATCAACAGCGGCCATTACACAATCAGCCCCGCAGTTGGCCCACTTAGTACATTGTGGTGAGAACGTCTTTCAGACGCTTCATTTCTTCCAATGTACGACCGGTGCCGAGCACAACGCACGACAGCGGATCATCGGCCAGTGAAACCGGCAAACCGGTTGCGTGACGCAGCACGAAATCGAGGTTGCCCAGCAACGCGCCGCCGCCGGTTAAGACAATGCCTTTATCGACGATGTCAGCGGCCAGTTCAGGGGCCGTGTGTTCCAGCGCGACTTTGACCGCTTCGATGATCGAGCCAACCGGCTCGGCCAAGCTTTCGGCGACTTGCCGTTCAGAAATAACCAATTCTTTCGGCACGCCGTTCATTAAATCGCGGCCTTTAATTTCCATCGTCCGGCCTTCGCCTTCTTCTGGCGGGCAGGCAGAACCAATTTCTTCTTTGATCCGCGCGGCCATGCCTTCGCCAATTAGAAGGTTATAGTTGCGGCGAATGTAGGCGATGATGGCTTCGTCCATTTTGTCGCCGCCAACACGCACGGACCGGGCATAAACAATGCCGCCCAATGACAAGACCGCGACCTCTGTGGTGCCGCCACCAATATCAACGACCATAGAGCCCGTAGGTTCCGTGACCGGCAAGCCCGCACCAATCGCAGCCGCCATAGGTTCTTCAATCAGCATGACTTTACGAGCACCGGCACTTTCGGCTGATTCTTGAATGGCGCGGCGTTCAACGGCGGTCGAGCCGGACGGCACACACACAACAACCATAGGCGCTGCAAAACTTTTGCGGTGATGCACCTTGCGGATGAAATATTTGATCATTTCTTCGGCGACTTCGAAGTCGGCGATCACGCCATCGCGCAACGGGCGAATGGCGCGGATGTTTCCTGGCGTGCGGCCCAGCATTTTCTTGGCTTCTTCACCGACAGCCAGAACCTGCTTTTTGCCTTTGTTTTCGGCAATCGCAACCACGGAAGGCTCGTTCAGAACGATGCCTTTGTTTTTCACGTACACAAGGGTGTTGGCAGTACCCAGGTCAATCGCCATGTCAGCGGACAGGAAGCCAAAGAGTCGAGAAAACATAGGTTGAGGGTATCCCAATCGGATAAGACAAAGGGCGGCTTGGTGCGCCTCCACCCCTTAAGGAACGCACCGAATCATAGGCTTATACGGTGCCAAGGTGGCCCCTGCCAAGATGTTTGCAGGGTTTACCTAAAAGAAATCCGCCGCCCGCTGCGTCAAAACGGACGGAGCGAACGGCGGATGATAACCGGAAAAACTTAGTTTTTTTCTTTGTCGACCAACCGATTTGCGGCGATCCACGGCATCATGCCGCGCAAACGCTCGCCAGTTTTTTCGATTGGATGTTCAGCACCCTGGCGGCGCAGGGCCTTAAAGCTGGCCTGACCGGCAGCGTTTTCCAGCATCCAGTCACGGGTAAAGCGGCCGGATTGAATGTCGTCCAGAACCTCTTTCATGCGGGCTTTAACGCCGGCATCAATGATGCGCGGACCAGAAACGTAATCGCCGTATTCAGCGGTGTTCGAGATTGAATACCGCATGTTAGCGATGCCGCCTTCATACATCAGGTCAACAATCAGTTTAACCTCATGCAGGCATTCGAAATAGGCCATTTCTTCGGCGTAACCGGCTTCGGTCAGGGTTTCGTACCCAGCCATAATCAACGCCATCAAGCCACCGCACAGAACGGTTTGTTCGCCGAACAGGTCGGTTTCACATTCTTCGCGGAAGGTGGTTTCGATAATGCCAGAACGACCGCCACCGATGGCAGAGCCATAAGACAGGGCCACATCATGGGCATTGCCAGAAGGGTCTTGTTCAATGGCGATCAAGCATGGAACGCCACCGCCTTTGACATATTCGCCGCGCACCGTGTGGCCAGGGCCTTTCGGCGCGATCATGAACACGTCGATGTCATGACGAGGCTCAATCAGCTTGAAATGAATGTTCAGACCGTGGGCGAACGCGAGCGCCGCACCGGGCTTCATATTGTCATGCAAATGATCGCGATACAGCGCGGCTTGGCCTTCATCGGGCGTCAGCATCATGACGATGTCTGCCCATTTGGCGGCGTCGTCAGGGCTGAGAACCTTCAAGCCTTCGCCTTCGGCTTTTTTGGCGCTGGGTGAGCCAGGGCGCAGAGCAACGCAAACGTCTTTGACGCCCGAATCCCGCAAGTTCAGCGCATGGGCATGGCCCTGGCTGCCGTAACCAACGATGGCTACTTTTTTCGATTTGATCAGACCGACGTCCGCATCGGTATCATAATAAACGCGCATTGTTTTATGTCCTTTCGGTTATCTTTCTTCGGCACGAGGCGCTGTGAACATGAGGCGCGCCTACATCGCCTCCTTGCCGCGGGCAATGGCGACCACGCCCGTCCGTGAAACGTCGACCAAGCCCAACGGGCGCATCAGGTCTATGAAGGCATCAATTTTTTTGGTGGCACCGACCACTTCGAAGACGAAGCTTTCCGTGGTGGTGTCTAGTGCGCGCGCCCGGAAAATATCAGCGATCCGTAAACTTTCGACGCGCTTGTCATCTTTGTTGGCGACTTTAACCAGGGCCAATTCGCGTTCGACGTGCGGGCCATCTTTGGTTAGGTCCGACACCTTATGAATCGGCACCAAACGCCCAAGCTGCGCCTTGATCTGATCAATGATCATTGGCGTGCCAGACGTGGCAATGGTGATGCGAGATTGGTGTTTGGCGTCGGACACCTCGGCCACCGTTAGGCTTTCGATGTTATAACCACGGCCCGAAAACAACCCAACCACGCGGGCCAGGACTCCGGGTTCGTTGTCCACCAGAACAGCAATAATTGTTTCAATCTCGTCGGGCTTGGCGCTCACGGCGACCGTCCCTCCCATAATATCTTTGGTCCCAGAAAATGCAGGGACGCGGTTTTGTAGAGAAGTCAGAAGGCTGGGGAAACCCTTTTAAACAAGCACCATGCCTTCTTCGGAAACAGGTTTTGCCGCCTTGTCCTCTGGACCGAGCAGCATTTCGTTGTGCGCAGCGCCCGATGGGATCATGGGGAAGACGTTTTCTTTTTGGTCGACACAGATATCTGCGATCACCGATTTTGGGCAGGCGATCATTTCTTTGATGACGTCATCAAGCTCTGACGTCTTCGTCGCCCGCATGCCGACGCCACCAAAGGCTTCGGCCAATTTCACGAAGTCGGGTAGGCTATCCATGTAGCTTTCTGAATAGCGTCCGCCGTGCAGCAGTTCTTGCCACTGGCGCACCATACCCATGTATTGATTGTTCAAAATAAACACCTTCACCGGCAAGCGATACTGGCAAATCGTCGACATTTCTTGAATGTTCATCAAGATCGAGGCTTCACCCGCAATATCAATGACCAGTGCATCGGGATGTGCGATTTGCACGCCCACTGCGGCTGGCAGGCCATAGCCCATGGTGCCAAGGCCACCCGAGGTCATCCACCGGTTTGGCTTTTGGAAGTGGAAGTGCTGTGCCGCCCACATTTGGTGCTGGCCGACTTCGGTGGTGATGTAGGTCTCTTGCTTGCGGCCTTTGGTTAGCTGGTACAGCCGCTCAATGGCGTGTTGCGGTTTGATCGTATCACCGGCCTGAACGAAGCTGAGGCTTTTCTTCGAACGCCATTGATCAATTTGCTTCCACCAGTTCGCCAGGGCTTTGGCGTCTGGCTTGACCTGCTTGGATTTGTAGATCTTGATCATGTCTTCCAAGACATGGGCAACATCACCGATAATTGGCACATCAACCGGCACATTCTTGTTGATGCTGCTGGCATCGATGTCGATGTGGATTTTTTTGGAATTGGGCGAGAATGCGTCAAGCCGACCTGTGATCCGATCATCAAAGCGCGCGCCAACGCACAGCATGACGTCACAGTCATGCATCGCCCAGTTGGCCTCATAGGTACCGTGCATACCCAACATGCCGACGAATTGCTTGTCGTCTGCCGGGAACGCCCCCAAACCCATCAGCGTCAGCGTACACGGAAAACCGGTCATGTGGACCAGATCACCCAACAGCTTTGAGGCTTTGTCGCCCGAGTTAATCACCCCGCCACCGGCATAAATGATTGGCTTTTTCGCGCCCTGAAGCAATTCAACCGCGTCTTTGATGGCGCTCAAGTCACCTTTGACCTTGGGCTGATAGGTGCGGTGTTTGATCTTGGCGGGCGGCGTGTAATCGCCCATCGCCATGGCGACGTCTTTTGGTAGGTCGATCAACACCGGACCCGGACGACCCGAACGCGCAACGTGGAAGGCTTCGTGCATCACACGTGGCAGATCGGCGACGTCTTTCACTAGATAGTTATGTTTGGTGCACGGGCGCGTAATGCCGGTCGTGTCACATTCTTGGAAGGCATCATTACCGATCAGATGGGTCGGTACTTGGCCCGTAATACAAACAAGCGGAATCGAATCCATCAATGCATCGGTCAGGCCGGTAACGGCGTTCGTCGCACCCGGGCCAGAGGTCACAAGGACAACACCAACTTTGCCGGTCGAGCGCGCATAGCCTTCTGCGGCATGCACGGCGCCGCCCTCTTGGCGGACCAGAATATGACGGACAGAATTTTGCTGATGCAGGGCATCATAGATCGGCAGGACAGCGCCACCGGGATAACCGAAAATGACGTCGACGCCCTGATCGGCGAGTGCCTTAATCACGATTTCAGAGCCGTTATATTGTTTTTCCGCCATCGGTCGGTTCCTTGTTCGCCAGCGCCAATGGATGTTGCCGCCGATAACCCTATAAAAATAAAGACATTTCTGAGGAATCGCACCCTCGAAAGAGGCGGCACCCTATGCGTTTGGGCTTAAGGGGTCAACAAAAACTCGCGAACAATTGGAAAGAATTTTTGTTTCGCGCTTTCCGAATATTGCGCGGGCTCGACATGGGCGTCGGGCAAACGATGCCGCAACCAAGTGAGCTGGCGTTTCGCATAGTTCCGGCTTTTCTGTTTCGCCTTAATCACAGCGTCTTCCAGCGATACCTCACCGCGAATTGCCGCGCCCAATTCGGGTACGCCCAGCGCCTTCATGGCTGGTACGGCAGGGTCTAAATTTTGCGCCAACAACGCGCAGACCTCCGCCAAAGCTCCGGCTTGCATCATGGCATCAAAGCGCGCTTCGATACCGGCATACAGCACGGCACGCGGTGGGTTTAGCACCAACGTTAAGAACTGCGCGTCCAAGGCCGGGGCGAGCTTTGTATCGGTAAACCATTCAGAAAGTGAGCGACCCGTTGCTTCATAGATCTCCATCGCCCGGGCGACACGTTGGCGGTCTGACGGATTAAGGCGCGCCGCACTTTCTGGGTCCGCTTCGGCCAATTCCGCATGGAAGGCTTCGGCGCCGATGTCTTCTTGGCGGCCGCGCACAGCTTGGCGGACATCACCCGGCACATCGGGCATCGGTGACAGACCTTCAGTGAGGGCTGCCAGGTAAAACCCCGTGCCGCCACAAAAGATCGGCAAACGCCCCGCCGCCCACGCCGCATTGGCTTCACCCTTCGCCGCCTCGACCCAGCGTCCGGCGGAATAGACCTGATCGGCGGATACGGTGCCATAGAGCGCGTGCGGTGCCCGTGCCAGATCCGCATCGGACGGGCGCGCGGTGACGACGCGCAAATCGGCATACAACTGCATGCTATCGGCATTGATGATGACGCCATTGAAGGCTTCAGCCACATCAAGCGCTAATGCGGACTTGCCGCTGGCGGTCGGACCAGCGACGATAAGCGCCGTTCGCCCCCCAGATTCGCCGCTTGAAGTCTCTGCCATGCCCCATTCAGTCCTTACGGTTGTTACGCTCATCGCTCCGGCCACGGGGCCAGTGCTGGACAATCGTATTGTTGGCGATGTTCGCGCAAGGCTCAATACTTTGGGTGCCGAGGCTGGGCCCCCAGATTGGCTGAGTGCGGGCATTGCCTGTGATTTGATGATTCCCGACCTGTCACCGGATGTGGCAGAGGCTGCCGCCCTTGCTGCCTTTGACGGTCAGCCGTTCGATGTTGTTGCGCAACTGAATGACCATCGCCGCAAGAGCCTGTTGGTGGCGGATATGGACGCGACCATCGTCACCACCGAAACCCTCGATGAACTTGCCACCGAGGCCGGATTAAAAGACAAAATTGAAGCCATCACCACCCGTGCTATGCGCGGTGAATTGGATTTTGACGCGGCGGTTAAACAACGAGTCAAGCTGCTGAAAGGGCTTTCAACCAAGGCGCTGACGAAAACCTGGAAAGCCACACAACTTACGCCCGGCGCGCGCACGCTGGTACAAACCATGCGGGCGAACGGGGCGCACACCCTGCTGGTCTCTGGTGGGTTCACCTATTTCACAGAGCGCGCGGCCAAGGCCTGTGGCTTTCATGGTCATAAAGGCAATGTCCTGGAGACAAAAGATCGCGCACTCACGGGTGGAGTGAAGCAACCGGTCCTGGGCGCGGCGGCGAAGTATGAGACGCTGGTTTCAACCGCAGCCGATTTAAGGTTGCCGCTGGTTGAAACCCTAACCGTTGGTGATGGCGCCAACGATGAACGGATGATTCGCGCCGCTGGCCTCGGCGTCGCCTTTCACGGCAAGCCGATCTTGCGCGACGCTGCCCGTGCCCGCATCGACCACACCGACCTAACCGCCTTGCTATACATTCAAGGATATCGGGCGGGAGAGTTCGTGACGGCGCTGCGCGCTGATAATTAAGGTGACATAGAGTTTAGGGCATCTCTAAAAATACCCACTCCACTCATTGATCTGATAGAATCACGATATCACAACGTTGAGATTATGAGGACAAAATATGAGCCAGCTTGGATTTTTTGATGTTGCTAATCGCTATGCTGG
>Ga0222633_1000031_pt1 | contig 142054 bp, 83 predicted proteins | sample AntAcemetageno48_FD_179816 | JGI IMG/M metagenome (GOLD analysis project Ga0222633, IMG submission 179816) | Saline water microbial communities from Ace Lake, Antarctica - #48 | ecosystem: Environmental > Aquatic > Non-marine Saline and Alkaline > Saline | place: Antarctica: Ace Lake...
GTCAGTCTTGAACTTGTCAATCTCCATCGCCTTTCGTTTCATCACGTCCTTGGTGTCGTTGATTTTCGACTGGATGATCATCTTGTGCAGCTTTTCTTCGTGCGATTCCATCTCGGTGAATGTTTTCACCTGCGTCATGGTGACGTTTTCTTTGTGCCCCAGGGAGATGACCTCGTCGAAGGCGAATATTAAGTCGAACGCGTGTCGAGAAATACCCTCCTCGTCCGTTTGCCCGCCCGTGTACTCCGGCAACACCTTGCTAAGCAAACGCAGAATGTCGAGATCTTCCAAAATGTTACTCGCCTTGTTCGTCACGAGCAGTAAAAACAAAGCCCCCTGCTCCAGGGGCTGGTACACGTACCGGACGTTCTCGGTTTCAACATAAGTGTGCTGCTTCCCCGTGCCCACCAGTTTCGGGAACGCCGCTAACAGGCCCTCGATCCTGATACGCGTCATCGGCACGAACTGCCGCGACACCAAGGCTGTTGTGAGAACGGATCGAATGGAAAGATGGTCAGCGTGTCAGGATTTTTGGCCTCTCGTGTCCTTGTCCGGAGTCCGCGTGTCCTGTGCGTCGCGAGCACTCAAAGCACCGGGAAATCTAAGTGTTTCACTCACCTTTGCCGCCCTTGGTCACCACGGACGCGGCGAGAACGACCTGTGGGTGGGGTAGGATTGGGATGGGGTGAGATTCGGGCGTTCGGAAGATGGTCGGGAAATCGGGACCGCGGCCCGCGGGAACGCGCATCGATTTGCGCGAACCCGGTGGTCGGAAAACCACCCCTGGGTTTCGTGCGACGCGCGACGCGGCCAACAAATCGGATCAAGGACACGCACCATCGTGCGTCTGTCTTGCGATGCACGCGTAGTTCGATCGCGTTCGCGCGACCGGCTTTCTGTGTGCGTAAGGAGGGCGCTGAAGAAGACACATTTGTAGGTCGATGAACGGCAAGCGCTGAGGCATGAAAAAACAGAGAAGCTTCTTTTGACCGGTACCCAGCTTGAGAAATCCAAATTGAAACGGTCGATTCGATCGGCAAAAACGCTCAAACTTGAAGGGCATTGCCGGCATTTTCGGGACAAGGTCGCTTCGCTGACCAAGTCACGTACCCGCCAACACCGGGTAGGGGCTCTCTGCGGTCGCCTGGTTCGGGACAAGGTTGGAGTTTTGAGGACGAGGAGACAGACGGTAGGATGAGCCGGAAGTTACAACCACTGCTGATGAAAACACTCACGGGAACGGGTTTCCCCACTCGTCCACTTCGCGGCAGGATTTATCTTGCGTGTACACGTTCCACCCCGGGCTGTTTTCTTTGTAGAACGCGGACGCGTCCGTGCCGTACCCGTCGGAAAGGGAATCGTCGCACCCCGGCGCTTCACCCGATGACGAGATGTGCCACAAATCGCTGGTCCAGTATTTGTTCACCCCGTCGCAAAGCGGCTCGCGGTCGCACTCGCTCTTGACTGATTTCCAATCTGTTAATTCATCATTCACGTCTGCTTTGTAGAACAGGCACGACAGCAACCAGGTGTCTTTCCTGCAGTACCTGTCCCCGCCTTGCTCCGCGGGCGTCACTGATACCTGGCCAGGCTCGGCGCCTGACTGCCTGAACGTATCGATCCCGTCATTGTCCGCGGCGGCGACGGAGAGTGGGTCGTTCGCGGCGGACGCAGCCGCGGTCGCCGCGACGACACTCACCGGCACCTGCACCGGCACCTGTCCCAAGGATGCCGCCCTGCTCGCTGACGCTGCTGTCGCGGAACTCGCTGCGCTCGCGTCGTCTATGCACATGTGCACCAAGCCGTTGTTGCACCTGCCGTCGATGAGCGGGTCCTCCATGCGCGCGAACGCGTGCGTTTTCGGTAAAGACGCCCCCCAACCCAAAGCGGGGGCCTGGCCGAGGGAAGCGCCCTCCGACACACCGCGCGCGCCGCCCACGAACTGCGCCACGTTCAAGGAACAACTGCACACCAAAAGAGCACCAAGGGCCACCGCGGCGACGTGCGTGCCACGGCTCGTGGTGGGGGCGGAGCCTGCGTGTGTCGAGTGGGGATTGGTGTCAGCGCGCTGAAAATGACGAGGAGGGTGTTGAGGGGACGACGCTCCCCGCGCGGGGGATGCGCGGTGTCTCCGGGTTGTTTGGTCATCGTGTGAGGGGTCGCGCACGTACCTCCAAGGGGAAGGTACTCATCGTTCACGCCCATGGCCGGTCGAGCGCGAAGCTGCGGATTGGTGGGGGGGGAACCAGGGTCAGGGATCGGGGATGGGAAACGCGGACATCGCGCGACGCGGGGCGTCGGAATTTCGCGCGCGCGTGTGGTGTGCCGGAAACCTTGCCGAAACAAGTGCAGCGACCGCATCAGGCTTGTTTCCGCACCTGAAACGACTCCACGAGAGTTTCGCGTATGCGTGGTGCGGTGCGCTCGGACCTAAACTCGCGTGCGGGGTGGCTGCCGCGCGCGATGCTAGTGCGTGGCCAAGGGCGGAGAGGAGGTTACAAAGTACTCTTCCTTTTTTCTTGCAAATCTCAGCATTTCGGGTGCCCGCTCACAACGCACGGCACACGATGAGTTGTCATCGGTTGTGTTCGGTGCCTTCTGTTCGCGGCACCGCGCCCGCGCGTCGTTGCGTTCACGGGTCCCCTTTCCGGACGTGCGTGCCGAGCCCCCACCCGGTTGGCACCAAACGTGGTGCGCTGAGTCGCGTGGGGTTGTTCGGGCGACGCGAGCCATCGGGATCCTCCGAAGGAGGCGCCAAATCTTCTTCTTCGCCAAAATCCACCGAAAAAAACCTCACCCCGTTCCCGAAAGACTACGACCAGCTCATCGCACAGTGTCAGAAAAGCCTACAGCGCGCGCTTGACGACGACGTACCGCTGATGGAAATCCAATTCCCACCAGGGGGGCTGGATTCCGTGGCCGGGGACGTGGAGGGGAACACGGAGAACAACTTGACGACTTTGTATTTGCGCGGGATTTGCGCGCAGTTCGAGCGAAACAAAACCGCGCGCACCACGCGCGTGTTCTTCCCCGACCCCACCGAGCTGGACATCGCCCTTTGTGGTGCGTCGAACTCGCCGGATGGCATCGGCGCGCCTGACAACGCCTCGACGAAAGCCACGTTTGCGGATTGGCCCGGGCCGTGCGATTTTCTAGAGGCGCCCGATTTTCTCTCCGTCTCGGGGCTGGACAAGCTGTTGAACAAACGGGTGAGCTTAAGCGACACCACGAAGGCGAAAACGGCGGGTAACAAAGACGAAAACAAAGACTCCTGTTTCGTCGTGGCCTACCCCAGTCTGAACATCTCGGAGCTGGTACGCACGAAGGAGCTTTTCGACGGCGAGCGGGGTGGGATTGACTCGGGACAGGTACGCGTTGCGCGTTTCCCAAATCCAGGCACAACGTTTACAGCCCCTCTTTGACTACGCCACTAGTAACACTACTAGTTACATTACCAGAACTGGCAACTGTTACAAACCTATACTCAAGACGGAAGAGACTGACCCTTTTCTTTCGCTTCCAGAACGTCCCGGTGGTCGTGTGCAACGGCGAGCTTGAGCGCACGCGGAGCGACTACTACCCTCCGTTTTGGAACGCGCGGGAGATGGGCCCGCTGCGGGAGTTCGCCCGGGAGTTTGAAGGGATCTATTGGGTATCGAACTTCAAAGGAAGCAACCCCGCGGTGCTTTTCCGGGCCTATCCCGAACCGTGGCAGGTGCTTCGCCGACGAAGGGCGGACGATTCCTACGAACTGGTGTACACAAGCGACGAGTTTCCGGGAGTGCAGAAAGTGGCGCTGGAGATCTTGCCAAAGTTCTTGTGATGAAACGGGAACGGCTGTACTGATACGGTCGCAGTTGTTATTCGTGCGCGGACACTCGTATCGCCCCATCACACCACGTGCCGACCGTACACCCCTCAGAGGCGGTTCAGAGGCGGCTTGTACGTCATCTGCCCCAAAACTTTTCTCTCGAGTAGATTTTTTTTTTTCTCCTCTTCCCAGAAGGTGGAGCGTTTTTCTGGGAACGCGACTGTTGGGCTTCGCCCCGAAAAGGGTTCGCCCTGCGCGCGTCATGTTGTCCGCTCACGCGCGAGTTCGCGTGCGTGAGGTCCACTCTTTTGGACGCACGTATTGAAGTCTTGACACGCTTTCGCGACCCGTGCTCCGCGTTTAAACGTTACGCACCGCACGGTGGGCGGACCGGAGGGGAAACAAGTGGCCCCCGGCGCGTTGTCCGAGATTTACCGAACCCGACGACTGAGTGTCATCCCGAAATGGCGTCGGAAACGCTCGTGGTGACCGTGGTGCCCGGCGACCCCCCCCATGGCGGGGATTCATTCGGTGCGCTTCCGTTCACGCAGTCGTCACCCGATATCGCCGCCGCTTCTGCGGACACGAATCACCCGGGAAAGAGCCCGTCCTTCCCCCGCGCACGCACACACGGGTTCCCCTCGCCTTCGCGACAGCGAAGCGTGCGGTCGGATTCGCACCAATCATCGCTCGGCGCGGTCTCGGACGAGAATGGATGGGCGGGACGGGGGGATGACGACGACGACGACGACGACGAGGAGGTTGACGGGGCGACGAAGCAGCCCAGGGGGAGGTTCACGAAGAACCCTAAATACGCCAAGCTCCGAAAGAACGTGGTGTTTGTGTTGGACTACGCGATCGTTCAGCTTTTTCTGTTCGCCGTGCTTCTGGTGGCGCTTTTTTTAACCGACGTCGTGGCGTTTATCAGCGCGCCCGACGACGTGGACAAACCGGTGGAGCTCGTCATGTTCCTCACCCTGATCGTGTTCACAATAGAGCTCATCGCGAACTGTACCTGCCGAGAAGCTTACGTCGGGAGCTTCTACTTTTACATGGACATCCTCGGCACGTTTTCAATCGTCGCCGACATCCCCACGCTTTCAAAAGGGTGGCTTCCCGACGGCGCGGAAATCGGCACCACGTTAAGAGTCTCCAGGGCCGCGAAAATAGGCGCGCGGGTCTCCAAAGACGGCGTGCGCCTTGTGATTTTCTTCCGGTCAATAGGCGCGATGCGGCTGTTGCGGCCGTGGTCGCTGTTTTCTCATCGAAAAACGACCCGGGGTGGTGAGAAACAAAACGGCTCGGGGATAAACGCGCGGCGCGTCGGGTCGACTGGCAAAATCGCGCAGAACCTGGACGAATCCATGTCGAAATCCGTCGCCATCGTGGTGCTGCTAACCATTCTCGCCGCGCCTCTTTTGCTTTGGGACGACAGCGACACCATACCGAAGGCGTACCATAGCTCGCTCTCCGCGGTGAGCGCGGGGTACTCGGACGACACGAGCGCTTTTTTTCGCAAAGACGTAGGGGACACCGTCGCGGCGGGGTACTACGATTTCTTCAAATCCAGGTGCGGGGCTTTCCCACCCAACTCGTTCCGCCGTTCGCGATTGCGCATACTCGTACCAGAAGGGACTATTACGACCAGAAGGGACTATTACCTTTCCAATCCCTCATACCAATCCCTCATACACATTACGAGAGACTGACACTTTCTTGTTAATTTCTCAGCGAGCGGAAACCCGTGTCCCTGGCGTTCGCGGGGAACGTGTGGCAGTGGCTGGACGAATACCCGCGTTCGTTGCGGTCCAGTGACCGGCTGGTGGTCACTTCGGGTAATTGTGACGACGTGAACCTCGTCCGTTCAGAAACGAGCGATGAAGTAAGCAACAGTACTGAGGGTACTGCTGCTACTGCTGCTGCTACTACCACTACCGCTACCTCGACAACAAACTCCTCGCCGTGCGTCGCCCTGGAGCTGGACATCGCGCTGGTGAACAAGTGGACCGCGTTTTTGAACATCGGGATGGTCGTTTTCGTGATTTGCGAGCTCGTGTTGGTTTCGCTGTTACTGAACTACAGCACCACCAAGCTGGTGGTGACACCGCTTGAACGGATCTTCGCCAACATCAAAAAGAACATGGACCAGCTGTTCGTGAGCTTCGAGGGGAAAGACGGGACTCCGGGCGACTCCAACGGCAAAAGCAGCTCCAACAACAACTCCGACGACCACACCAGTGGCGACGGCCTGGACGCCATGGAAGCCGCGATCAACAAGATGGCGCGTCTGGTGCGACACGTCGCTGGTTCCGGCCCGCAGGGCGCGCACATGCTGAACGAATACGTCGGGGACAAGAACGTGGACGAAAGCACGCGGGCTTGGTTGATGGACATGAACGCCGAGGGGAAGAAAACGCCGAAGAAAACGCCGGAGAAGGGCGGAGAAGGGCGCGAACACGAAAAGTCCCCGCCCAGGTCACACAACGCGAGGGCGGGTACCCTCGGGACCGTGCTGAGTGGCAGAGCGTCGCCGTCACCAAGTAAGCGAATGACCATATTCGGAGGGTTGAACGCGGGAAACTCGAAACGCGGAAGTCTTTCGCTGAGCGCGTCGCTTTTGGATTGTACGAAAACCCCCGAGAAGCCTCCCGGGACGCCGTTGCAAAAGGTCCGGTCGCCGTATCGCTCGCTCACGAAACAGCTCGATGCCGTGGCGGCGGCCGGTGAGGGGGAGGATTTGTTTCACGCCGGCGGCGATGTTTCCGCAAACGGTACCATTCATGGCGCCACCGGCGACGAGAAGCTTCTCGTCAACGAGGGCGACGCGTTCGTTTCCACCGCGACCCTGAGTGTCAGCAATCGCTCTGTGAGCTTCGGGGACAACTCGAGCAAGCGAACGTCAGTGTGTGACGACGTTTTTGACCCAAACGACCCTACGTTTGACGAGGACAGGTACGTGTTTGGGCCTTTCCCAAATCCATGCACACTGGTTTCCCATACAAGACTGACCTGACACGTTTCGTTAACAATCACAGCGGCGATGACGACTTCTTCGACGGCAACGGCCAGCCGTTGCGAGCCGGGCCCGAGTTACAATTAAGGCAAGCGCGCGCGCGGTCGCGCGCGAGGGCGCAAGGCGCCGTCGCGGCTGTTTTGAGCGCGCGCAACGCGGGAGTAACGGACCTGCCCGATTGTTTGGACCAAAAGATCATCGACACCTGGGACTTTGACGTGCTTTCCATGACCTCCACAGAAGCGCGGGCGCACGTGTTGATGATGTTCGGGTCCCTAGGTTTGTTGCGGGACAACGACGACGACGTCGACCGCGCGGCGTGCGCGTTGAACTCGCTTGATTCCGAAACCGCGTCCACGGACGGTTTTTGCGACGCGAAGACGGTGTGTGCCTTTCTGGAAAGGGTGCAGAGCGGATACCGCAAAAACGCGTACCACTGCTTCGAGCACGCCGTGGACGTGGCGCACACCGTTTACCGGTACGTCGTGTTAACGGAACCGCGCACGCACGTGACGCAAGTCGAGAAGTTCGCGCTGATGATCGCGGCGCTTTCGCACGACTTGGACCACCCCGGGGTGAACAACGCGTTTTTGGTGAACACGCGCGACCCTCTGGCGACCGTGTACAACGACTCGTCCGTTTTGGAGAACGCGCACGTCGCGTGTCTGTACAACCTTATCAACACGCGGCAGAAACGGGAAACGGGAAACTCGGCGGAGACCGGTATCGGTGATAACCCCAAAGCCCCGCGACTCGTGGACACCGCCAACGTCTTCGCATTGCTTGACGACGATTTGTACCGGGACGTGCGTGCCACCATAATCGCGTGCGTGCTGCACACGGACATGTCCCATCACTTCAAAATGGTGTCGCAGATGGAGGTGTTCCACGAGCTGCACAGGTACGGCCTTGGGCGTTTCCCAAATCCAACGGCCACTGTTTAAAGGACTTAAGGGAAGATTGGTAACACTTACTGGCGTACTCGCGGCTCTTACAAATACGTCACAAGTGCACTGTTCGGCCCGATTACTCTAAGTGGACTGTTCGGCCCGATTACTCCACCCAATCCCCCATACAGGCTACGTGGTGCCACTCGCGACTGACCCTTTTCTTTCGCAATCGCAGCGAGGGCATCAAGGCGAACACGCGGCGCGTCAAGCGCGGCATAATGGTGGATTGCATATACCAAAAGGAAGACGACCGGCGGTTCATTCTTTGCGTCCTGTTACACGCGGCAGACATCGGGAACCCGGTGAAGCCGTTAGCGACGTACAACAAGTGGACGGACCGGGTTCTGAGCGAGTTCTTCACACAAGGCGACTTGGAACAAAAGTTCGGGCTGCCGAAATCGCCGATGATGGACCCCGCCGCGACGAACAAACCGATGTCGCAAATTAACTTCATCGAGTTCGTGGTGGCGCCCCTGTACGCCAACTTCAGTAAGCTGTTCCCCGAGTCCGGGGAGCTGGTAGGTCATTTGTTAGAAAACAGGGTGTACTTTCAAACCGTGCTTGAGTTGGAGCTGGACGGGGAGGCAGGTGGTGTTGGTAGTCAGTCGGAAAACCAAAACGCGGAGGACAACGGCGATCCCAACTTCGCGGCGTCCGGCGGCGCGCGCGCCGCTCGCGCCGGCGCGGGCAAAACCTTTGGCGAAAAAGAAAACGACAAAGCCGCGACTCGCAACCGGTTCCGAGGCTTGGTGGAGAAGCACGAGTTTGCAAAGCTGGGCGATTGTTTCGACCAGGTCGCGCGGCAACCCACGTTCCGGGCGCTGATGGCGGCGGGGCACGCAAATTTGAGCGGAAACGCGAGCGCGTTGCCGCCGTTACCGCGATTCGTGCCGGGCGAAAGGGGGTTACACACCACCACAAGCGAGTCACGAAAAAACCTACTCGCGGTCGCCGCGCAGGGCGTGCGAGACGTCGCAATCGCGGCGGGCGCGTCGGGGAAGAAAATGAGAGGCAAATCCAGGGCGGAGGTCAAGAGAGCGGCCTAAGCGTGATGTGTTTATTTTACATTTGATATTTCGACTTTGTCAGCGGTCACTCCGCCTCGCTCTTCGTGGACTACTTTGAAGCGTACGCGGATGCTTCAACGTGTTGACCCAGACGTCCGTACTTCCCAAAAACCCTCGAAACCCTGCTTTCCCTCGGTCTCAGTTATTCTGCGAGAACGTGTACCCGCACTGCGGGCACTCGTAAAACACGGTCTGGCCTTCGTCCACCGAACGCAGCTGCATGGTGTAGAAGTTCAAGCCTTTGTGTTCGCATTTCGGGCACTTCTCATCCACCACCGCTCTTACCCTTTGCACCTCTGTAACCGCCCCGAACTTCGTGCCGTCCGGGTTCATGGGTTCGATTCCGAACTTAAACAGAAACGTCTCCCCGCCGCTCGACCGCGTGGTCTTTCCCCCCGCCAACGCCGTCACAACGTTCTCGACCTTCCCGCAGCTCGTGCATTGCGCGACGAGCCCCTCGGTGCCCTTCGCCGCCGAAGCACCGTGCGCCGCTTCGATGCGGTACAAATCCCCGCACGTGTCGCAGAACGACATCGCGAACGCACACCCGGAAGAGGAAAACCAAACACGCCGAACTCGGGCGTCGGGCCGTCGCGTGCTCGCCACTCTGTCGGCGGCGGCGGCGATGAGAATGAGAACAATTTTGGCAGAAAACTGCGAGTTCGTTAAAAAACAATTTTGTAAATGTTTGGCTCCCTTCGAATTGCCACAGCGGACGGCCGCGGGCGCCGTGGTGGGCGCCGCAGCGATTCCGGAGGATGTCGCGACCCTCGACCAGCTACGGCTCTCCGCATCGTGCGTCTCGTGCGTCGCCGCCCGTGAGGACACCGCGGCGAAGTGAGCTCACCGCGGTGGGGCGGCGAGATTTGCTAAAGTGGGTGAATCGGACGGTCGGGGTGGCGTACGTTCGCGTGGAGGACGTGGCGGACGGGATCGCGTTCGCGCAGCTTATCGATGCGGCGTACCCGGAGTCGCGCGTGCCTCTTTACCGGTTAAATTTCGCAACGAGGCACGAGCACGACCGGTCGCGTAACCTGGAGATTGTCGTCGCGACGCTTGACCGAATGGGCTTGGACGTCCCTATTGATGTTCGGGAAGTTTCCAGAGGGACGTACCGCGCGTGCGACGAAGCGCTGCGATGGCTTTTCGTGATTGTTAACCGGGAACTCCCGCCGAACGCGGTCCAGGGGTACGACGGCAACGCGCGAAGAGCGGAAGCGATGGAAAAAAGACGGTTCCTAGCCAGAGCGCCGGCGCGGTCGCCGGGGTGGATGTCGTTTGCGTCGTGGGAATCGAGAAACGCCGAGACCGCATCCGCCGCGACGGCGACAAATACTTTTGGGAGCTCGCAGCCGGCGGAGTTCCAAAAAGCGAACATGTCCCTCGACGACGGCGTTTCTTACTGGTACGAAACCTTTGCCAACACGGGCACGACGCGAGGTTTCGAAAAATTGGACCACGAACGTGGCGACTCCGGCGATGACGACGAAGCCGCGCGGTTCCAAACGCCCGCGGTTCCCACGCGCGACGTAAAAATTGGGTCACAAACCTTGACGCCACAACGAGACGACTCAAAAGTGTTTGTGTCGCAACGCACAAACCCTCGGCCAGCCACGGCGCCGCCGGCCAGAAGGACGGCACCCCGGGGCGGTCACGATTCTTTTACTCGGTTTCGCTTGTCCGTCGAATCCGTGCCTTCCTCTCCCCAGACTAAATACCCACTGACAAAATTCAGCGCGCGCGTGGCTATTCGCCCCGAGGTTTCGCAAACGCCCGTACCGCCGGTTTCGGTACTTCGCGCCAAACGCTTCGGGGACGAAATCGAATTGTTATTAACACCCGAACCTGGATCATCGCACCGACCCGCATCAGCACGTCAAGTCCCGTTCCGGTCCTTGGACCGGTGGGCAAGTAAGGCTCGCGCCACGAACGCGGCGAGGGCCGAGGAGGTACGGGCGAACGGCGTTTGGATTTGGGAAACACAACGCGCGCGGTCGCGTTTTCCGGGCTCGCCGCGAAACCCGCGACGCGAAGTTTCCTGGAGCGACACTTCCATGTCTTTTCGAGGTTCAGCCACGGACCGCGTTCCGTGGAGTACGCGCGCTCGACACCGCGAACACGAAACACAGCACCTCTCGGGGACGCACCGGGAAAAGGCGAAGCCGGCGGAGAAACCGTTTTCCACGCGAAACACGAAATTCTGGGACGACTTTTTTTCCGGAGACGAAGACTCCTGTTCGGACTCCCACGAAGACTCCTCTTCTTCCTCCGACGAAGACTGGACGTCTTCGCCCGCCGGGTCCGCGGAGCGTGCGTCGCGCTTGGAGAAGGCGGAACGCGCCGCGCGACAAAAAAGCGAGCGGCGTTTTCTTTTCCCGAGTCACTCGATGCCTGGCGGCGTTTCCCGACGCGAAAGCGAAAGGGTCTCTCAAAGCGCGCAGAACCTCCGATTCGTCCTTAACCTCGCGCGCGCCGCGGAGACGGAGATGGAGGCGTCCATCGAGGCGTCGCGCGTGAACGCGATACGGTTCAGCGATTCGCGTAACGCGAAACTCGCGCAAACATCGCGCGCAAGCCTCAAGCGCGAGGTTGGCGAAATCAAAGCCAGGGAGGTGGAGCGGCGGCGAGTGAAGGAAGAAGCAAGGCAAACACGGATTGAGCAGGAAGCGTTAAGATGTGCTGCGCTTGAGCAAGCGCAACGGCTGGAAGCTGAGTTACGGAAACGCAAAGAATCAGACGACGCGGCGCGGGTGGAAAAAGAAACGTACAAAGCGGAAGTGATAAGTGCTCGCCGCGAAGTTCGTTTGGAGGAAGCGAGGGCGCACCGGGAGACGCGACGGAAACAAGTGCGGCGGGACTTGCACATAGAAGCGCCGGGTGACCGGGTTGATGGTGACTCCAGTGAAGACGAAAAGGAGACTGGTACGGGTACTGATGGTGGTACGGGTACGGAAACGAATAACCCGAAATCGCTTTCATCAGCGACAAAGAAGAAACGCGCCGACCTGCAATCCCTCGCCGAGTACCTGAAGTGGGAACTCGCGAAGGAGCTTTCGCAGTTCACGCGGGACAAGGAGGCGACCGATTTAGTGTCAAAACAAAGGGACCACGCGGTTTTTACGCTGGGCCGGGTGGAGACGAAAAGGAGACTAGCGCGTAGGGACGACGACGGCGATCGGTTTTAAGCTTTGGAAATATTTAGAATTATCAAAGAAATATACCGAAGGTACAACACTCAACACACTTCAATCATGAATCCCACCCAAGCAACCCGTTGTTACGCCTTGACGAACTGTTCGTAGAACTCGTCAAGCGCCTCGAAGTACCCGTTTTTCTCCATCAGGTTGTTGTGTCCTCCTTTTTTGAACTCCTTCCAAACCTTTGCGCCTTTGACTGCGTCAAACAGTTTCCGGCCGCACCAAAGCGGGACGATTTCGTCGCGGTCGCCGTGCATGGACATGAACGGCATTCGGGGGTTCAGCTTGGACGCGCTTGCGCAGGTCCCGAGCCACGTGTCGGCCATCAGCATGCCAACCGGAAGAAACGAAAACAGCTTCTGCGCGATCTCCACGCAGCTTGACAACCCGCCCTCCGCCACGATGCCGTCGATGACAAAATCTTCACCAAGCCTCGCCGCCGCGCAAATCCCAGCCGCGCTTCCTATTGATTCCAGGTGTAGCACGAGTTTCGATTTGGTTTCGTTGGTTCGTGTCCGCGCCCATTGAATACCCGCGACGCCGTCTAAAATCATCCCCTTTTCCGTAACCGTCCCGGTGCTCCCGCCGTACCCGCGGTAATCAAGCAACGCCACACCGACCCCCAGCCGGGAACGCACCTGGCACGATGCAAAAGAAAGTGTCAGTCTCTCGGACCGCGTGTATGAAGGATTGGAAAAGGTATACTGTACTCCATAGTATGAGTAAACAGTGTAAGTAATCGCGCCGATCAGGGAGGCGGATTGTGGTAATGGGAAAGTTCCTTACGTGATGCGCCCAGTACAAACGGTTGTGTCGCGATCCCGCGTTGCCGTGCAGCTGCAGCAGCGTGACGTCCGCGTGCTTCGCCCCGACCACCGGGGCCCAGTACCACCCACGCAAGGTCTCGCCGTCCTCGGTGCGAACCGTAAACTCCTCGATGTCACGGCACACCGCTGGGAGGGAACTCACTGAAGGGGGCGGATCTTTAGTGGGGAAGTACTGCAGCTTCCGCTGGAACACGTAAAGCAACGCGCACACGCCGATGTACCCGCACCCGAAAACACACCCTAAGGTCTTACCAGCGCTGAGCGCCAAGCCGCCGAGCCGGCCCGCGAGAGACGCGGGTTCGTCGTCCGCGGTCATCGCGAGGGGTGCGCGATGAGCAGTGTGATGACCACGGATGAGGAAACCGAGGTGAACTCAGCAAACGGATTTTACGCCAAAAATGCCCGACTCGTGAGTAACGCTTTTCTCGGAAGCCCCGACGCACAACGACGCGCACACGACGCGCACGCGACACCCTCCGCGTTTGTCTTTCACCACAATGTCCGGTGAGAAGGCTCGCGCGCGAAAGGAAAAGCGTGAGCGCCGCCGCGATGCTGCCGCGGGCGAGGCTATCCCCCGCCTTCCCGACCACCTCGTGGTCACTCACATTCTTAGATCTGAGCATTTCGACGACCCCGCCGATCTCGCACGGCTCCCAGCGGTGAGCCGTGGGATGCGCGGCGCGGTGGCGGTGACGGGACTTCGGTTTGAGGAGCTTGATGAGGTTGAAGCCGTAACGCTCGGATGTTTAAGCGCGCTGCGGCGCCGGCAACGGCGAGGTCTTCTGTCGCGTCAAGAACTCCTTTGTGGGGCAGCGGCGTTGAGCGGACAGCTCGAAGAGTTGAAGGCGTTGCGCGCGGACGGCTCCCCGTGGGACGGGTCGACGTGTTTTGCGGCGGCGAGGGGCGGGCACCTTGATGTGTTGCAGTGGTTGCGCGCGAACGGCTGATTGAGCTTGGTGCGGACATCAACAAGGCGCAGGATAACGGCGCGACGCCGCTGTTCATGGCCGCCCAAACCGGCTACGAGGTGGTGGTGCGGACGCTGATCGAGGCAGGCGCAGACATCAACAAGGCAATTGATGACGGGATGACGCCGCTGTACATGGCCGCTCAGGTGGGCCACGAGAAGGTGGTGCGGGCGCTGATTGAGCTTGGTGCGGACATCAACAAGGCGCAGGATGACGGCGCGACGCCACTGATCATGGCCGCCCAAACCGGCCACGAGACGGTGGTGCGGGCGCTGATCGAATTGGGCGCGGACGTCAACAAGGCAAGTAATGAAGGCGGGACGCTGTTGGTTGCCGCTCAAGCCGGCCACGAGATGGTGGTACGGGCGCTGATTGAGCTGGGTGCGGACGTCAACAAGGCAGGGGGTATCGGCGCAACAGCGCTGTTGATCGCCGCTTATTTCGGCCACGAGGCGATGGTGCGGGCGCTGATCGGGGCGGGGGCAGACGTCAACAAGGCGAGGAGGGATAACGGCGCGACACCGCTGTCCGTGTCAATGACACGCGTTTCTAACGTCGCTCGAGGGAATCACGCGGCGATTGTTCATATTCTAATCGATGCCGGCGCGATGTGACGACGGAAACGCCGGCGCGTGTTGTTTCCAAACCGGGCGGAAGCGAACTGCGTACGCGTAGTGATGAACGAGACGAGACGAGCGCGCGATGTAGTACTAGGCCATGTACGTGAACAAAAATGTAAGTGACTGTTTGCGTAATGCTTGAAACTACAAGGAGAGGAGGTAGTCATTCTGTCAGAAAATCTCGAGTTTTTACAAATGCACAGCGCGCGCGCGGTTCGCCTCCGCGTCTCGACTCGCCCGCCCGATGACCGTTCCGTCTTTCATTGCTTCTTCTCACTCCCCGCCAGCGCTGTTTGCACGAAATCGATCGCGATCATGACGCTTCGTTCCACGAGCGAACGCGCCGCCGCTATTTGTTGCCCCGCCGCTCGCGCCGCGCCTTGCAGTTTAGGCGTCGCGAACTCGACGATTCCAACACACACAGTCGTACCTGTTACCTGAATGTCGCCAAGTGTTCTTCTCACCGCCGCTTCCGCGTCGCGGGCGAGGGGCGCGGCGGTGAGTAGCACGTGCGAAACGTGTTTTCGCGCCGAAACCACGCGTTCGTGGTTTCCGAGATTCGCGGTCCAGAAATACGCCGACGCCAAGCCTTCCTTTAGGCCGATTTTCACAACAAACGCCTCTGCGCTGACGGACCACCCGTAAAGCACGCGTCTGGAAACCGCGACGTACCTCCGGCACCGTTTCCGGAGCCACTCAGGGCCGAGGTAGTACACGGCGAGGGAGGTGCCGGCGCCGGCGAGGAAAAAAGCAAGCGTCGTTTTAGAGTTCGTTTGGGTGGGACTCGAGGACAGAGTCTCTTTCGTTCCAGTCGCGAGCGCTTTGTCCGGTGTGTCGTAACCGCCCGTGATTCGCGCGATATCGGGTATCGCGAAGTCGCCAACGAACGAACTGAGCGTCTCTTTCGCGTACGCAAGAGATTTACTGATTCGGTCCACCGCGTCTTCCAGGGAAACCGGGAACGGCGACGGCTCGGACGCGTTTGGAACGAAAAGCGCGCGGGGGTTTGGAACATAGGGAAAACCAAACGCCGTTTCCGCCGGGCCGTACGCGCAATTAGGCTCCCTCCCGAACGTCCGCGAAATCGCGCCACTGTCCACATGCCCACCGCGATGCGCAAACACCCCAGAGATAGCGCCCATGCGGATCCGGGACGAGTCGACGAACGACATGCCGCCAATGCTGCGCGTTTCGAGACATTTTTCGAGGGTGGGGAAAAGGAGGTCAGCTTTTTGCAATGCCCTGAATTGTGTAATTTGCCCCGCGGGTCGCGACGCCGTGGGTGCCGCTCCAACGCGTGAAGTCTTGACGCGACCGCGACTTCCAGGTTGACTGCCGTGAGATCTGGTTCTTTTCACCCGCGGTCTTGCCAGGCGCGTCGTCTGGTGCTCTGTCCTGGTCCTCTTGTGGAGCCACGCTGGCACAAAATTACCACGACGAATTTACGTCGTAGTAGCGTCGCGAGCGCGTTGGAGTGGCGTGATGACACAGAACGCGCTCGCGACGACACGAACGCGCGGAAGGTCACGGAGGAAATGCGTGGAGAAGTGCTGAGACGCACCTTTGAACGCGGACCAAGTCCACGAGAGGTGTGCAGTACGAGTGTGACAACTAATCGAACCTTCCGAGACATTTTGGTTTTCGCGGGAAGAGCTGCAGAAACGATGGCGTCTGGAAAGATCTTGCTTGGTTGTTTTCTCAGGGTTCGATTTCCGCGCGCGTCCGGCGCTCGCCGTCTTCCCGCGTTTGGCGAGTGTGTAAATAGACTTGGCTTGATAAATAGTCTACGCTGCTACGTGAAACGAACCTACACGTACAGTCTTACGTGCGTATCACGTCGAATTTGACGCAACCCCTCGCGCGCTCGACGTTGGCGAAAAGCAAACGGAGCGCGCGCAATACCCCCAAATATTTCCAGAGTACTCTTTTAACGGAGGCAACACAAAAGGTGACACACATTTACGCGAACACCAGCCCGTTCACGCCGTTCGACCTCCACGCGGCGATGAGGCCGGCGGCGGCGCAGAACGCGGCAGCCGCGGCGGCGTCTTTCAGTTCCTTTTCCATCGTAATCGACTCCGTCGCTTTCGCGTACGCGGTTTCCAGCTCCGCCCTGACGCTCGCGAGCTCGAAATCCTTCCGCGCCACAACCTCCTCCATGCGCACTGCCCTCGCTTTCGCATCCAGAAGCTTCTCCGCCGCCGAAAGGATCTTGGTCGCGGCGTCTTCCGCAGCTTCCGCGGCGGCGCGTCTTGCGGCGCGCAGCTCGTCGCTCTCGGCTTTTGTGGTTTTCAACTTGGCCGCGGCGTCAGCGGTGCGCGCCAGGTGCATCGCGTCCGCCTCCGCCTTTTCAAGCGCCTGTTGCGTTTCCTGCAGCGCCTGTTTCAGCGTTTTGACCTGCACTGACACGTCCTCGTGCGTCTTCGCGCTTTTCGCGGAATTACCCTCCGCCACACAAAGCCTCTCGCGCAACTCCCTCGCCTCCGCCGCCGCGCGCGCGGCGGCGGCGACGGCTTCGTTTACCCGCTGTTCCGCACCCGCCACGAACTGCGCTTTGCGTTTGGACTGCGCCTCCATGTACGCCACCCTGCCTTTTTCCGCCGCTTCCGCTTTCGCTTTCCACTTCTCCGCTTCGGTGTACAGCTCATCCACGCGCTCGCCACGCGCGTAGAGCGACTGGAGCTGTTCCTTTGACTGCTCCGCGTCCGTCTTCGCGGCGGAGGCGGTTTCCGTCAGCGCCAAACGCTCCGCTTCTAAACGCGTGACTTTGCTGGCCATTCGTTGTGCCCGGTCCTCGGACACGGCGAGCTGCGCGGCGAGAGTGGACACCGCAGATTTCGGGTCGTTCAAGTCCTTAATGATCCCCGCCGCGGTTTCCGCGGCGGTTTCGACTTTCGCCGTTGACGACGACATCGCGCGCCGCGCGTCTTTCGCGTCCAACACGCGAACCGCGTCCGCGGCGTCACTCGCCTTGAGCTCCGCGACCATCATTTGCAGCACCTGCGGGGGGGTGCCCTCTAAAACCTCCATGTCGTGGAACTCGAGGTACTCCTCGTAGTCCATCTCTTCCAGGGACGCTGCGGATGAAGCCGGGTCCAAAACAATGGGCTCGTTGTGGCCGTACAAGTCGTTGGATTTCGAAGAAAGGTCAACGGAAGCTTCCACCGATGAAGACACTGACGAAGACACCGAAGACGACACCGACGAAGCCACTGTGAGGGTTCCGGCGCCGGCGTCGAGCGTTCGCAGCGCCCGGGCCACGGCGCCCGAGGCGACGGGCGTTGCGACGAGCACTTCAACTTTCGTAGCAACCGCCACAACCAGCGAAGGCGGTTCTTCGAAATCCAGAAACGGCACCCCCGTGAACCAGTTCGTGATTGACCGAACCGCCCTCGCTAGTTTGTTGGGGAACTCCAAGTCGGATTCGGATGAGGCCGGGGTGGAAAAGACAGACTCCTCGTTTGATTTCACTGATTGCGGCGTGCTCCACTGTACAGCTTCCGGGAACACTTCCGTCAGACCGACCCCCACTGGTGACCCGACAAAAACCGGTTCCGGCGCTGTGCTTTCCTCCGGAAGGTGTTCCCAAAACGCGTTCGACCCCACCGGGGTTTCGGTTTCCAAAGCAGCCGCGTCGTCGAACAGTTCGACCGCGTCAGTGACGATTTCCGGAACGCTTTCGTCCTCGAAATCCAGCGCCGCTTCTTCCAGCTCCAAACGCTTCGCCTCCGCCGAAACCGCCTCCGCGAAAAGGAAATCCTCCGCCTCGGAAAGAAGGATCTGCTCTGAGCTCGCAACTGGGGCTATGGCAACTGGGACAGAGACTACTTCTGATGCCACGACGGCTGGTGCCTTCTTGGCACTCAACATCGCGTCAATCTCGTCCGCGATTTCCTGCTCCATTGTTTTGGTTTCCGCGGCGACAGCGGAAACAGAAACCGAAACCGGTTTTGAGCTCTTCAGTTCCGCCATCATCGCCTTGACCTCGAACTTTTCGGTTTCCACTTTCGTGGCGGCGGTGCCCAAGGGCGGGCCTTTCACCGCTTTGGGCGCGGTTTCTGATGCCATCTTCATCTTGAACCGCCGCCGGCTCAGTGGGGGGGGAATCACCATCTCCTGGTACCTGTCCAACAACCCGATGACCTCGGCGGTGCACTGCTGCGAAACCACGGCAGGCGTTTGCGCCGCTAACAACGAGTTGACCTCCGCGCGCTCCGCGGTGGAGACCGCAACACTGGGAGCCACTGCTGGGGTGGGAGCCACGGGTGGAAGGGCGACTGCCGCGACGGGTGGCGCTGCGACAACAGGCACAGGGACAACGGACGCAGCAGGCGCGACAACAGGCACAGGGAAGGACACCGGTTTCGGCACCGCGGGCGCGACAGGCGCGACGGGCGTTACCTTGACTGGCGACGGCGGGGGCAAGATGATGTCCATAGCCGGCACCACCAGCGCCGGCGCGGGCGCGGCGGGCACGACGTTGCTTGTGACGGACATCACGGGCGGCGCCTCTGTTGGCGGCGGTGGAGGGGCGGGCTGGCCCATGGACGCCAGCATGGCTTGCAGTTCATTCAGGGAGGATTCCCTTTCCCGGGACGCGGCTTCCAGCTTAGCCGCTTCCACGGCCCAGTTTTCGTACGAAACGCTTTGGTGCTCCCCCGAAACGACGTGCGGCGACAAGTTATCCCCGATGCTGCCGTGGCCGCCCGACGTCGGGGGCTTGCTGACACGCGCCACGACCGCGCGCCTGCCTGCGCTCGCGGGACCGGCGACACGCACCGCACCGGAAGGGTTCGGCACAGCTGCGCTGGGCCTGGGGAGGACGGGATGAGGCGGGGAGGGGAACGTCAGCTCGGCGATGCAAAGACGGGAAAGAAGAAACGACGGTTGGGAAAATCGCGCTTGGACGGGCTTTTTCCGTCGCGAACCGATGCGCGTTTCGGAGGCGACCGCGGGTGTCGTGAGGAACGCGTGGTGACGGGAACGCGTGGAATGTGTGGCGCGGGCGTGGAACACTTCCGAATGACGTACCTAGCGTCCGTCGCTCTGGGTGCGACGCGGCGCGCGGCGCGCGCGGTGGCGCCAAACGTGGTCGGCGGAGCTTGCATGCTCATCGTGGCGTTGGCGCTCATTGCGTTTCGGGAAAAACTCGCGATGGACGAAGACGCGTGTGAAACGAGTGACGCCGAGTACGGTCGTCGAGCGCGGTGCGGCGCTGTGGACGTGAACGTGCGAAGGGGAGCTTCGAACGAAGCGGCAACGACGAGCCGACGCGCGCTTGCTGGTATGAAGACGACACGCGAACGTACGCGAACGAAAGCCACGACAAAACTTCCGGAACCTGCACTTCACTGCAGATTCGTACCCCTCTCCAAGTCGTCGGTAGGCACCTTCATCTGTTCATGCCTGAAGAAGCCTCTCAAAGTAAAATTTTGCGCTGGCACGGAAAACCTGATGACCTGCCACGTCATTAGGACGCGCATCTACCATGGCGGCCCTTACCCTTTCCTTCGCGTCCGTGCGGAGTGCGCTTACGCGCCGCGGCGGGTTCGCCGCGCGCACGTCCTCCGCGGTGCGCACCAGCGCGCGGTGCGTCGCCGCGGCCGCGGGCGTGCCCGATTTTTCCGCGTCCCCCGACGCATTCGTCGTTACGTACTGCCAGAACTGAGACGGGGGCGGGCAGGAGTTCAACGCCGCGCGCGATGCTATCCTGTCCGTGGTTGCTGGCGCGGAGGTGGTGGGACACAAAATCGACTCGTACCCGATCACGGTCACGGTGAGTAGGGGCGAGACGCAGATTTGGACCGGCCGGCAACAAGGTTTGTTTGGGAAACACGGACGCCCCGCGCAGGCGGAAATCGCGGCTGCGCTGAAAGCGATGCAGGCGAAGTAATCCAAAACCTGACGGGAAGAGGGATACAAAAAATGAGTGCGCTTTATTCGTGACGAACAAGCAGCAACAAAGAAACACCAAAAGCGCTCGTCGCACGTGCAACACGTAAGTGACGCCGCCGTTCGAAACTGCCGACCAAGCCGAGTCAGCACGAACGCGCGGCTGATTTCGTTTCCGCCCGCGAGCGAGACGCTTTTCTTTTTTAACACCTCAAGTTTATAATCATCTTTAATTTTCAATCGTTCCAAAAATGAGTCTCCTCCCATCTCTTGTGTAAATAACACGTACTGACCAGTCAGTAGCAAGTGACCTTACTATCTCAGGTAGTAAGGTCACGTGGCCTTACTACCTCTGGTAGTAACTGACCTTACTCTCTCTGGCAGTAAGTGAAAACCACTACTGCCCTCGGTCCCCGCGGTCCGCGAGCCGCGCCCGCAGCGTTTCCGCCTCGGCGCGCGCCTCGTCCAGCTCGTGACGCGCGACTTGGGTTTCCACCTTGACCATGTCGGTCATGATTTCGTTCATGAGTTCGGTGAGGTCCTCGTCCGCCTCTAAAAGTTTCCGCTGAATGGCTTCTACCTCCGGGTCCAGGGACCCGCCGCCTTGGCTGATGGAAAGCCCAGAAACGAACACCGGCCGTTGCCGCGGCGCCGGTTTAGACACGATGTGCTGCGCAGATTGGGAACGAAAAGTGTCAGTCTTTCGTAATGTGTAGGAGTAAACAGTCAGGGCAGAGGTAATAGTCCCTTCTGGTACGCGTATATCGCGATGTATGGACAACAGTCACCAGCGTTAGAGGTAAAACAGTGTGTGTCGGATTTGGGAAAGCCCAGGAGGCCGTACCTCCACGTCAATCCCGGCTCGGTCCAAGGCGCTCCACAGCTTGGCGCTCATGTCTTCAAACTCCTTGGCTTTCGTTTCCGCCTCGCTCATGTAAAACTTAGCCTCCTCGGCTTGCTCGCGCAAAAGCGCCTGCTCCGCGAGCATGGTTTCGGACATCGCCCGGACCTCCCGGCCTTCCCGGACCTTCTCCTGAAGCGCCTGGATGTGCTGCATCAGCTTCCCCGTCGCGCGGTCGCCAACCGTGCTTTCCGGGCCGTGCGTCATCACCTCGGCCAGGGTGACCTCCAGGTCGTCGATTTTGCGACGCAGCTCGTACACTTACGATGGGTAAAACAAAGCGTCAGTCTCTTCCGTCTCGAGTGTGGGTTTGGAACAGTTGCTAGTACGCCAGGAAACGTTACGGCCGTACTGTACAACACTACATACATCACAAGGGGTGCACTCAAAGAGGGGCGGCAGAAACGGTGTGTGTCGGATTTGGGAAAACAAACACGTACCTTCGTCGTCCACCAGTAACGACCGTTCCCCCGCGATTGACGACCCGTCTTGCCACGCCAGCGCGGTCTCTGCTTCAGCCCGGGCACTGAGCGCCCGGTGTTCCTGGATCTTGGCTTCGTTCATCGCCAAGTTCGCTTTTTCCCTCTCCACCATCAGCTCCCTCCGCATCCGCTCCATCGCCTCGCCTCGCACGTTACTCTCGCCGCTGGTTTCCATCAACCGCGTTTCCGTGGACGTGAGCTCCTCCACCATGGCCTGCTCCATCGCCGCGAGCTCGCGCTCGGCGCGGTGCAGGGCGGAGGTCAGTCTTTTCGCCGTCGCGGCGTGTTCAGCCGCCGCGCTCGCCGCGGCGTCCCTCGCGTCCGTCTCCGCCAAGCGAGCCTCCGCCGCGGCGACCCTTGAGACGCTGGCCAACTCGCGCCCGCGGGTTTCCAACTCCGCCACCAGAGTCTCGAGGCTTTCGATTTTGCCCATCGCCACCAAAACCTCCGTTGCCGCCGCTTGCATTTCAGTCTGTAACAAACGCTCCCGTCGTTGCGCCGCGTCCCTCGCCGCGACCCGCATCGCCTCCGCGATCTCCTCCGCGACTTTGCACCGCGCCGCCACCGTGTCCGACAATCTCGCCGCCTCGTGCGCCATGGTTTCCGCGCGTTGTGTCTTCGCCCTTTGCGCCTCCGCCGCCGCCGCCGCGGCCATCGCTTTGGACCTGGCGTGTTCCAGCTCTTCCTGTTTCGGCACGCCCGCGTGTCGGTGCGTGTCCTCGGCTTTCTTCCGCGCGCGGTCCTCGATTTGCCGGATACGAAACGACGCGGTCGCGGTGTCCTCGGCGTTGTACCGCGCCTCCAAAGGGCCTGTTTCCACGCCCGCCAGGGAAAGCTCCAGCGCTTCAATCATGGAATCGCGCGTCCGCGCCGCGCGCGACGCTTCATCTGTTTTCGCCGTGAGCTCACCTCGCACCCACTCGTGGTCCCGCTTCGCTTGCTCAGAAGCCTCCCGTGCCTCGCGCTGGCGGTGACCGTCCACGGGGTGCTCGTCCCTGCCGCGGATAGCGCCTCCGCCGTCATTGGCGCCGCTTCGACGCGCCTCGGCAAGCCGCGCCGCGTTGGCGTCCGCCGCGCGCTCCGCGGCGGCGGCGTCCCCCGCGGCGCGACGCGTGGGTTCCAAATCGCGCTGCGCCTTTTCAATCTCGCCGCGCATCCACTCCAGTTCCCGGCGTCGCTCATCAAGCGCGGCGTGGATATCTTTCGCTCGTGTGTCAGCCTGCTTCGCACGGAATGAAGCCTCTGCCGCGGTCACAAGGGCTTGCCGTCTCTTCTCCTCGACGTCGTTGTTACCACCGCCGCCACCGAACCCGCGTGTGTCGTTACCTCCGCCGCGGTGCCCTCCCTCGATATCCCGTTTCATACTCTCCAGCGCCCTTTGCTTTCCGTCAAACCCCAACCGGATCTCCTCCGCCCTGCGTTTCGCCTCACGACTGACGTACTCTGCCTCCTCAAGGGCGAGTTGCGCGGCCCTGCGGTCGGCTTCGTCGTTGCCGTTTGACGAGTTTTGTGAGGACGAAAACGAGTTTGAGGTTTGGGAAGACGAAACGCTTTTTCGCCCGCGCGTGTCGTTCTCCGGGTCGTACCCCTCGTCCCCGGCGCGGTCGTTGACGGCTTTGGGTGGCGTAGTCGTCGTCGTGTGCGGTGACCCGCCGAAGGTGTTGCCGTTACCGCCGCCGTTCGCACTCGCCATCACGGATTTCATCTCGAAAACGTGCGCCTCCAAACGACCCACGGAACCTTTCATGTCCTCTAACTCGCGCCCGTAAAGCCGGTCCAGTTGATTCCGCATGTCCCGGAGCTCGGCTTCGCGCAACTCGAGCTGCGCCTTGGTGGGAACCCCGCGCCGGTCATGCACCGCATTTTCAGTGCCAGGCGAGTGCTGTTGGTTGTTGGACCGCCTCTGCGTGCTGTTGCTTTCCCGCGCGCTTCGCTCAAACGCCTCGTGCGCCGTCCTGCGCAGACGCTCCAGCTCCTCCGCCCTCATCACCGTGTGCTTCGCTTCCTCGAGTTGCCCTCGCATGGCGCTGAGTTCGTCTCGTTTGAGCTCGTACACCGCGCGCGCGTCGTTGTTACCCCCACCTCGGTTGTCGTAGCCCCCGCCGCCAAGCCCGCTTTGCTGCGCTAACTGTCGCTCAACCGCTTTCATTTCTTCCGATTCCCGCTGCGCGCTCTCCGCCTCCCTCTGCGCGCTCTGCATGTCGCGCTCCGAGTCTGAAAACTCGCGCTCCTTCTTGCCCATCTTGGACCGCATTTCCGTTAAACGCTCCGTCGCGACCCGGAGCTTGTACGACGCGTCAACGGAAGCCACCGCGGCGACCCGTCGAGATTCTTCAACCTCGCTCGCCTCCGCCGCCGCGCGCTTGGTTTGCTCCAGCGCTTACGATTGATAAAAAAAAGTGTCAGTCTCGTGTTGCGCGACGCATGGGCGTACTGTACGGGGGATTGAGGTCCGAGTAATCGGGCGGAACAGGGCACTTGTGATGTATGTAGTAAATTTGGGAAATAAAATACGAACCTTCGGTCATGCGGGCAAACTCGCCGTAGGTATCGCCGGCGTCTTTCAACGTCTCGCGCGCGCGGTCCTCCGCGACGATTAACAATCGCTTCGCCTCCTCCACGGACCGCTCCTGCGCCTTCCTTCCCTCCTCCAACCCAGCGGCCCAGTCGCAAGTGTTCTTCGCGTCTTGTATTCTGCGTTGCGTTTCCGTTGAAATTCCGTCCGCGTCGTCGCTCCGGCCGGCGCCAACGGCTTTGTCCAGTTCGTCCCGCAAAACCCGCTCGCGCAGCGACGCGACGTCGTACGCCTTCGCCGCCGCGGCTTCCGAGACGCGCATTTTCTCCACGGCGTGCGCGGCGGTTTCCGCGGCGTCCCTGGCGGTGGCGAGGCACTCGTTCTCCGCTCGGAAGGACCCTCGCGCGGCTTCGTCCCGCACCGACGCGAGCCGCGCGCACTCGCCCCTGTACTTTTCCAACGCGTTTTTACCCTCCGAAAGGTCTGTGGTTAAGAAATCGACCCTTTCCTTGCCCCGCTTCACCCGGCGCTGGCCTTCGTCAGTCCGCGCGTACGCGTCGCGCGCCGTGTCCCGCGCGTCGCTCCGCGCGGTGTGCGCGTCGCCCCTGAACCCCTCGATTTGCTTGTGTTTCGCGTCACGCGCTTCGAACCCTTGTTGCTGGTGTCCCTCAAGCGCCTTGGCGACTTCGTGGTCCCCTCGCTGCATGCTTCGCTTGATTTCCGCCGCGATTGAGTCTAAATCGCGGTTAAACCTGGCGAGCTCGGACTCCGCGCGTCGCGTCGCCGCGTCCGCGGTTAACACGCGTTCGTTTGCTTTCTCCGCGATTTTAGCGCTTTCCCTCGCCGTCTCCGTGGTTTCTTGCCTCACCTTGCTCAACTCGTTGCGCGCTTCTTTCAGCTCCTCCGCCTTCTCCGCGACGCCTCGCTCGGTGATGTCAACCTTGCCCTCCGCCTCGAGTAGCCGCTCGGTGGCTTCCCGCGCAGTGGTTTCAGGCCTTCGCGCTTCAAGCTCCAGCCTCTTCGCGCGCTCCAACTTCTCCTGCGCGGAAATAGCGGCGGCGCGCGCTTCGTCGGCGGTCGCGGCCGCCCGTTCCTCGCCCCGCAGCGCCCGCTCCGTGGCTTCCGACGAAGACGACGCGCCGCCTTCGTACGCGGCGTCACGCGCCGCGGCGAGGTCCTCGCGTAACCGCCCGGCGTCCCTTTCCTTCTGCTCAATCGCGGCTTTCAGGGAATCGGCTCTGTGCTCGGCTTGGTGTACTCTCAACGTCGCTTCATCAGCGGCGCTCAACGCGCTGGCTTTGTGTTCCTCAAAGTCTCTTTTCGCCGCGTCCAGCGCCCGGCCTTTCTCCTCCGCCGCGGCCCACGCTTCGTCGGTTCGGCCTTTCGCGTCATCCACCCTGCGCTCAGCAGCCGCTTCAGCTTCATCAGCGCGCGCGCGCGCTTCCTCAAGCTCGGCTTTTAAACGGTCAAGCTCAACATCCGCCTCGGCTTTCGACGTGTGCACCTCCCGCACGCGCTCGTCCGCTTTACGCATGCGCGCCGCCGCTTCCATTGTCGCGGACTCCACCCCGTCCGCCACGGCCTCTAACATGGACCGCGCTTCCCTAAGCTCACCACGTGCGGTAACGAGCTCGGCGTCCCGTTCCGCGGTTCGCAGCTCAGCCGCGACCGTTTCTTCCCTCGCCGCCGCCAACGCGGCGGCGACTTCGCCCTTAACGCCGCTCGCTTTTTCCAACTCTTCCCTCGCGCGTTCAATCTCCGCCCGCGCCTCCCCGAGGTACCACTCTTTTTTCTCCGCCGCGTCTTGCAGCTCGACGCACCGCTGTTCCAGTTCATTCTGTTTGTGGCCGTGCTGTTCCGCGAACAAACGCCCGCTCTCCTCCGCGCGCTTCCGCCTGTCCTCCGCTTCCTTTACCCGGCGCTCGGCGTCCACTAGCGCGCCTTGCGCTGTTGAAAGCCCGGTCTCCTTATCCCGCAACAACGCCTCTTCCGCCGAAGCCGCCGCCCTTTTCCACCGCGTCTTGTCCTCCTCGTGTTTGTTTTTCAGCCGCTCCAGCTCCATCAAAGCATCCGCGCCCCCGCGCGTGGCTTCCGAGGAAACTTCGTCCGCCCACTTTTCCAACTCGCCCCTCGCGCCGCTCAGCTCGCCCCTTAAACCTCCCAGCTCTTGCCGTAACCGGTCCAACTCGATGTCCTGCAGACGCACGTCTTCCGTCGCCTTATCGGCTCTCTTCGTCGCCTCGCCCGCGGCGCGCTCTAGGTCACCCACTCGTTGGCGCTGCGTTTCCGCGTCGCGCGATGACTCATCTTTCGAACGCTGCGCATCTTCCGCCCTGCCGCCGGTTTCGTTCAACTGCCGGCGCGCCTCGTCCAACTCACCACGCGCTTCTTGTTCCATCTGCTGCGCCAAAGTAGCGGCGTCATGCCAGTGGTCAATTTCCGTGACCAGTTCCTTGACCTTCGCCGCGCGTTCATCCGCGGCGGCGGCGAACAACGCCTCCGCCTCCCGCGCTTCTTTGCGCGCTTGTTCCAAATCGCGTTGCAAAACCTTCCGCTCCTCGTGCCCGCTTCCCAACTGCGTTTGCGCCTCCCCGAGTTGCCGGGTAGTGTTTTCCACCTGTTTCCGCGCGTCGTTAAGGTGGTTTTGCAGCTTGTCGTCTTTTTTCGCGAGTGTCACCACGCGGTGGCGCCCGTTGCCGCCGCCAGAGGTGACCAACGCGTGCCCGAACCCGAGGTTTCGACAACGCACATCGGACGGTGCTATCCGCGAGCCGAGCCCGAGACCGAGGCCGGCCTTCGCGGTGACCCGGCTACTCACGCACGTCACGCCGCGTCGCCACGACCGGGCGATTGGCACACCCGCGGCGGGCGCGAGCGCGGGGCGGTTGGCGCCAAGGCCTGCGGTGCTCGACATCACCACGCGCGCCTCGGAAACGCCGAACAACGGGGCGGTGTCCTACTCAGCGCAGCTCAGATGAAAACGAACCCCGACGAGCCGTTGAACCGAAGAGGCGCGACCCCAAGAACTGGCGCGGACTTTCTGCGAGACGTACGCGCGCTCTGTCACACGCCCGTTCGAGGTTCGCGATCGACACAAGCGCGTGGTCAGCACTCCACCAGACTCGGCCCCGTGGTGGTTGGAATGAAGTGCGTTTGAAATTGGGATCAGCTGTTTAAACCTGGTTAAAAATCATTTGTTACTTCTTCCCACTGCAAGAGCTGCCAGCCTGCCATCACGACGAACCGGCGCGCACGTCCTATCGAACACAGCTCCAGATCAGGCAGCGCGCCGCGCGCCGGCGCTCCCTTTGTCTTCTCGTCCCTTCGTGGCGTCGTCCGCCGCGTAAAAGAAAGCTGACACACATCCACTTCCGACACACCCCCACGGCACGAGCATGGGAATGGGCGCTACCGCTTCTGGCCCGACGGGCGCCAAGGACGAATACGTCGTCACGTACTGCAAGGTACGCGCGTGGTTTCCCAATAACGTCCCAGCGCGTCTGTGAAAACCCACCGCCGACGGTGTGTCACGCGCGTGTCAGTCATGTGTCATCATCTTTCTACCTACTCGCCTTTGTTCGCCCCCCTGACCTCCTCCCTCCCTCCCTCAGAACTGAGACGGGGGCCAGCAGGAGTACAACGCTGCTAAGGATGCCATCACACGCGTGCACAAGAACGCGACGGTGGTCCCTAACCGCATAGACTCCTACCCAATCACCGTGACCGTGACGCAGAACTCGGAAACGATCTGGAGTGGCAGGCAACAGGCTTTGTTTGGCAAAAACGGACGCCCCGCGCAAACCGAAATAATAGCCGCCCTGACGAAACGAGGGTAAATACAAATACGCACCGGGAGACAATACGACGTGTGACTCGTATCGAGTCTGCTGCCGACACCGCAAATCCGCGAGCCGTGACGCCTCCGCCACAAATCTGATAGTTCAGACCGGCGGAGACCGATGATTCCGAAATCTCTCGCAAACTTTGCTTTGCAAGTTTCAAACACGCATGCTCGACACAATTCTTTTAGTACTCAAATGGCAATAAATAGCACTCTAGGTTGTCTATTGATACATACACTCACTGCCTGGTCTCCACAGCTCTGGCGACTGCGGCGCTGGGGTCCAGCCCCAAAGTATCGGCTTGCGCCCAGAGCGCGGCGGCGCATTCCTCGAACAAATCCGCGGTGGCTTCCGCGTTTCGCAGCGCCGCGCCGACTTCGGGGGCCTCTGCGGTCATGTTTCCCGAAACCGACTTAGGCGGTTTGGGCACAGAAGAGACCGGCACCTCGCCCTTTGTTTCAATCGCAAGGAAAAGGGTTTGGGACAGCCTGCAGATCTCTGTGATTCGGCGCTCGGCTCGGCGCAAACCGGTAAGCGCCGCGCCCGTGATGCTAGGCACCACCCCCGCGCTCACCGCGGCGTTGTAGTACTGGAAGGCGTCGCCGTGGTGTTGGTGCTGGCGGACGTTTGCTAAATCCGCCAGGGTCTGCGCCTCCAGCGTGTCGATCTCTGTTTCCGCCCGTACAAGCGAGCCTTCCAGACGTGAATACGCAGCCGCTGCGTCCGCGGCGGCTCTCGCCGCGGCGTTTTCCGAGGTTTCCCGCGCCTGTTCCGCGGAAAACACCGCGTTTTCAGCCGCGGTAACCGCGTCCCGCGCTTTGGTTTCCAAATCAACAAGAGACCGTTCCAGCAGTTCCACGCGCCCGTCCCGGTCCGCGGCGGCAACGGCGGCTTCTTCACTCGCCTTCCGCGCCTCCTGGGCGAATTTTTCGTACCTGCTCTCCGCCTCCGCTAACGTCACCCTCACGGCGTTTTCCTTCTCTCGAGCTGCAGCTGCGGCTTGTAGTCCCGCTTTCGACGCGCCTTCCTTGGAAACCCGCGCACGCGTAGCCGCGGTCTCCGCCGCTTCACGAGCGCGTGTCACCACGAGCTCCGCGCTTTTTAACCGTGTCGCCGCCTCCACCGCGAGGGAGGCGTTGGCGCGCGCGGTCTCACGCGCCTCCCGCAAATCGCCGCGCATCGTGTCGAGCTCCGCGTCCTTGTCCCGCATGCGCAGCTCGAACTCCCGGGACGCGTTCCCGCCAGCCGCCCTCGCCGCGTTCGCCGCGTCCACGGCTCGGCGCATTTTCATCAGCTCCGTTTCCGCAGCCTTGATGCGCTTGCCGCCCTCCGTCGCGGCGCTGGTGGCTCTTTGCTTCACGTCACGCAGCTGTGCCTCCAGCTGTTTCGCTCGCGCGTGCGCGGCGTCGGTATCAGCGACACTCGAGCGACTCGCGTTTTCGCGTCGCTCGTTGGAATTCAAACTCGTGACGTGCTCCTCAAGCTGCGCCCGTTTCAAGCTCGTGATATGTTCCAAGGCGCTCTCAAGTTCAAGTTCCAGCGCGTTGATCCGCGCGCGCCCGTTCTCGGCGGCGAGTTCGGCTCGTCTTTTCACGTCGTCCAGCTCTTCCTGGATGCGCCGCGCGCGCTCCTCGCCGTCGGTGCCCCCCCCGCTTCCCGTGCCACCACTTTGACGTGAAGAGGAGGAAACTTCTCCTCTCTCCTCCGCCATTCGCGCCAGCTCCTTCCTGACTCGCGCGAGTTCCCGTTCCGCTTCGCGGATGCGCGCGCCGCCTCTTTCGGCGGCCCTCGCGGCGCTTCGCTTGACGTCTTCCAACTCGGCGGCGAGCAGAAACTTCGCGCCGGTGCTTCCCTCGCCTTCGATGATGCGCTCCAGCCTTTGGATTTCAAGGTACGCGTCTTGTCCTTTCTCTACTTCCTGTTCAAGCGCCAAAATCTTCGCCGTGCCGTGTTTCCGGGCCTCAGCGGCGTCACGCGTCACGTCCTCGAGCTCCGCCTCCGCGGCGAGCGCGCGTGCTTTCGCGTACTCGAAATCCTCCTGGAAATCGTTTTGGTTTTCGCGTTTTTTAAGCGCAGCCAGGGCCTCCGCGAGCGCGGTCTCCGCGGCTCGGATACGCGCGCCCCCGTTCTCCGCGGCAACCGCCGCGTTCCTCGTAACTTCCTCCAACTCAAACTCCGCGTCCTTGGCTCTGCCAACTGAATTCCGTGCGTTTTCCAGCTCTCGTTTCAGGGAAACGGTTTCCTCCTTCAAGTTTTGAATCTGCGCGCGCCCGGCGACGGCGGCGGAGTCCGCGGACGCTTTCAGCGCTTCAAAATCAACAAGCACCGCCCGCAACTCCTCCTCCGCACGTAACTGGCCGTTCACAAGCCGCTTGCGCAAATCCTCAACCTCCGCCACCGCGGCTCGGCTTTCCAGTTCGGAAGCGCTCGCCGCCGCGGCGAACCGCTTCGCGTCCTCCAGGCTCGCGTTCGCGGTGGCGAGTTCGTTGTTCACCGTTCGCAAATCCCGCATCAACGCCTCAGCCTTGTCCTGCGCGTCTGTAATCCTCGCCCTGCCGTCCTCCGCTGCCCGGTTGGCCTGGCGCTTCACGTCGTCCAGCTCACGAGCCGCGTCCGAAGCCGCTCTGGCCGCGGCCCTGGCTTCATCAAGAAGCAGGGTCATCTCCCGGACCTCGACGTCTTTACGCTTCACCGCGTCCGCCCACTCAAGCGCGCGGTCCTCCGCGACCCTCAACCGCCGGTTCCCCTCCTCCGCCGCGCCCGCCGCGGCGCGCCGGATTTCTTCAAGCTCCTCAACGATTTCTTTCGTCCGCTCCGTGGCCCGTGCTTCGCCTTCACGCAAACGCCGCTGCATGTCCTCCGTACTCGCCTCCGCCACACGCCGCCGGTCCTCCAAATCCCTCGCCGCGTTCGCCGCCGCTGTCGCGGCATCCCTGGCTTCTTCAAGCGCCACGCGTACGGAGCGCATTTCCCCTTCCTTCGCCTCAACCGCGACCCTCCACTCCTCCGCTCTTTGTTCCGCGGAGGCGATACGGGCGCGGCCGCTCTCCGCGGCGCCGATGGCTTGTCGCTTCACCAGTTCCAGCTCGTCCGCCAAACGCACCGCGTTGGATTCACCAACCTTCGCCGAGTCAAGCGCCTTGCGCAACTCAATCATCTCGTTTTTCTTAGCCTCCATCGCGCTCGCCCACTCCGCGGCGCGCTCCTCCGCCTTCTTCAAACGCGCCCGTCCGTCCTCCGCCGCCGCATTCGCCGCGCGTCGCGTTTCCTCAACCTCCGTGTCCTTCGCCGACACCGCGTCGCGCCACTCCAGCGCGCGTTTCTCCGCCGCCAACACGGACGCCTTCGCCTGTTCAAGCGTCTTGTGAAACGCCTCGCGCTCGCCTCGCAACGCGTTTTGGTCCAGCTGGCTTTGGGTCACCGCTTCCTCTAGGACTTTTGAAACGCCGTCAAGCTGCGACCACGCTTCTGTCGCCGCTTTCGTGGCTTCCTCGGCTTTCCGCGAGGCGTCAACCCGTCCCTCGCGTTCCGATTGCGCGGCTGCTACAGCGGACGCCAACCGTTCCTCGCCGACGCGTTTTCCCTCCATCGCGGCGCGCGCCGCGTTTTGCGCATCCTGGGCGATAAACAAAAGAAAGTGTCAGTCTTATAAGGCCACATGTATTACGTAATTACGGGCGGACAATCAGCAAACGTAGGTGCCTGGATTTGGGAAAGCCCAGGAGGCCGTACCTTCAACCGTTCCCCCGCTTCCTCAGCCGCCTTGCTCGCGCGAATCCGCGCCTCCTCCGCCACACCCCGTAGCTCATCTGCTTGGCGGAACTTATCCGCAAAGTCCCGGCCTTTGGTTTCGTTCGCGTCCGCCCTGATTGAAAAATAATAAATGTCAGTCTTGTATGGGCAATCAGTCTGCGGAATGTGGTGGGTGGGAAATACTTACCGGGCCGTGTCCGCCTTGGCCTTCGCCCAAGCCTCCTCCAGGGAGTGTCTCGCGATGTCAAGCTCGCCGGTCATCACATCCCGCTGCGTTTCCGCGATTGCCACGCGTTCCTCCGTCTCACGCACGCGCTGTTCCAAACCGCGCACGCGCGCCACCGCTTCTTCCCGGAACCCGTCGTACTCGCCCCGGAGTTTTGTGTACGTGTTTTCCCTCTCCGCCAAGTCACCCAGCGCGTGGGCGAGCTCGGTGGCGTGCTTCGCGATCTTAGCGTCTCGCTGTGTCACGACGTCCCGAGCCTCGTCGCGTTCCGCGAGGTGTTTCGCCGCCAAGTCTTGGCGGCGATCCGCGATCGCGCGCGCTTCGTCGCGTTCGCGTTCGCGATCGACGAGCCACGCGTCACGCGCGTGTACCATGGACCGGGCTTCGTCGCGTTCGGTGAGGCGTTCTGTGAGCGTTTCGTCGCGTTTCGAAAGCGCGGCGTCGCGCTCAAGAACCATGTTCCTCGCGTCGTCGCGTTCGCGCTCGCGTTGCTCCACCAGCGCCTGCCGTTTGTCCGCCACATCGCGCGCCTCGTCTCTTTCGCGGATGGAATTGGCAAGGTTCGCATCCCTCTCCTCCACCATTCTTCTCGCTTCATCGCGCTCCGTCAAGTGCTTCTGCAGCGTCTGTTCGCGGTCCCTAACCGCGTTCCGCGCCTCGTCGCGTTCGCGCTCGCGCTCCGCAAGCCAGGTTTCGCGCTCCGCCGCAATCCGTCTCGCGTCGTCCCTTTCCCTTTCGCGAGCCACCAGCCACCCGTCGCGTTCGTGTACCATTGACCTTGCTTCGTCCCTTTCCTGTAAACGCGTATTCATCGCAACCGAGTTGTTCCGTAACGTAACGTCCCTGTCCTTGACCATTGCCAACGCTTCGTCGCGCTCCAACTCGCGTTCGCGAAGAAACGCGTTGGCCGCCTGCACCGCGCGCCGCGCTTCGTCGCGCTCGCGCGTACGTGCGGTCAACTGATCGTCCCGTTCTTGTACCACGCGTCGCGCATCATCCCTGTCCTTCACGATGTCCTTCAAAGCGTTTTCCCTTTCCCGCACCACGCGTCGCGCGTCGTCGCGTTCGCGCTCGCGCTCCGCTAACAAAGTCTCCCGTTCCTTGGCCATCGCCCGGGCTTCGTCCCTCTCGCGCTCGCGGTCCACGAGCCAAGCATCACGGTCGTGCACCATTGACCGGGCTTCGTCGCGTTCCTTCAGACGCAAGTCCATCGCGATGGTGTTGTTCTTGAGCAACAAGTCGCGCTCCGAAATCGCGGCGTCGCGTTGGAGCACCATCGACCGCGCTTCGTCGCGCTCCAAACGAAGCTCTTCCAAAACCTTTTCACGCTCGGCGAGGGCAAAGAAAGCCGCGTTCAATTCACCTAGGTGACGCGTGAGTTTCACGTCACGGTCCTCCACCATGCGTCGCACCTCGTCACGCTCTGTCAACTGCTGCGCCAGCGCTTGTTCGCGGTCCCTAACCGCGTTCCTGGCGTCGTCGCGCTCGCGCTCGCGCGTCTCCACCAGCGCCTGTCGTCTGTCCGCGATAGCGCGCGCCTCGTCGCGCTCTTGAATGGACTTACCCATCATCACATCACGGTCCTCCACCATGCGTCGCGCCTCGTCGCGCTCCGTCACGTGCTGCGCCAGCGCTTGTTCGCGGTCGCGCACCGTGTTCCGAGCTTGGTCTCGTTCGCGCTTGCGCTCATCCACCAGCGCCTGCCGTTTGTCTGCCACAGCGCGCGCCTCGTCTCTTTCGCGGATGGAATTGGTCAGCTTCAAATCCCTCTCCTCCACCATGCGCCGCGCCTCGTCGCGCTCTTTCAAGTGCTGCGCCAAGGCTTGTTCCTTTTCCCTAACCATGTTCCGAGCCTCGTCGCGTTCGCGCTCGCGCTCATCCACTAGCGCGTATCGGCGATCCGCGACGGCGCGCGCCTCGTCGCGTTCGCGCGCGCGCTCACCGAGCGCGGCGTCGATGTCCCTCAGCCTCGCATCGCGCTCGTACACCATCGACCGCGCTTCGTCGCGCTCGCGCTCGCGCTCTGTGAACAAGTTCTTCGCCTCCGCAAGAGATTGTTCCGCAAAACGTAACTTGTTTTCTCGGTCACCGACCATCCTCCGCGCTTCGTCGCGGTCGCGCGCGGCCGCGGCAACCGCGTCTTCCCTTCGGTTCCCCATAGCCTTCGCGCTGGCCAGGTCCACGCGCAAGGACTCGATGTCGCTTTCAAGATTGCGCTTAAGCCCAACGAGTTCTGCGTTTTTGAACTCCACGCCACGCTCGAGCTCCGTGGCTCTTTTCTCCGCCGCCGCGATTCGCGCGCCGCCGTCCTTCGCCGCTTGACGCGCGAGACCTCGCACTTCGTCCAGTTCCCGTTGCGCCTGGTCCGCTTTCCTTGCGGCGATTTCCGCGGCTGCAACGGCGAGCGCGCGTTCGTTGTCTATGGCTTCCAAATCCGGCTGCTGGTCCGTGAATTCCACCAGCGCCGCTCTGAACTCGGTGAGCTGTTTCTGCGCTTCTTCCAAGTCACCGCGCACGTTTTTCGCGCGCGTTTCCCACAAATGCGCGTTCGTTTCAGCGTCTCGTTGCTTCGCCTCCGCCTCCAATGCGACGCGCTTCGCGTATTGCTCAGCAGCAGTAGCCGCAGCCGCGGTGTACTGGCTCTTGTCGAGGTTCAACCAACTCTCCGCGGCTTTGCGAGCCGCGTCATCCGCGTTTTTGTTCAACCCCGTGGGGTTGGTTTCCCAAAAACCGGCGCGGGTCGTGACCGTCTTGGACCGGCGGGCAGGCACGCGACGCACCGCCACCGCCCTGGGCTTAGAGCCGCGTGAAAGCCCCGAGTCGCGAGCGCGCCAAGCCGCGGAGGCGGCGGGCGAGGAAGCCGCCAACGCGGAAGGCGCGGCCATCTACGGTGCCGTCGGGGGAGAAACGATGCAGCCACGTGTACCTGTGCCTCGCTTTTTCTCGACCGGACCGAAGGATTTCGGGAACCGAGTCCGCGTCTCGGAAGCGTGACGTGCACGACCCCGGACGCGCGGGACTGTGAGCCGGGAGATGCCTCTCGAAAGAGGCGAAGCGTGAGGTCTGCCGCGGCGTTCCCTAGCGTCAGGCGGAGCGCGGCGGATACTGAGGGGAGCGCTTTGTCAACGGTTTTTTCAAACATCTGCCCGAGAGAAACAGAGAATCATGTGCGTGATAAACCCCGTTTTTGTCTCTTGTAACGCTTTTCTGGGAAGCCTCGAGGCAACGACGCACAACGACGCGCACGACACGCACACAAAACCATCCACCCGTCCAACGCAATGCCCGGTAAGAAGGCTCGCGCGCGAAAGAAAGAAAAACGCGAGCGCCGCGATGCGAACGCAAGCAACACGGCTAACGCGGGCGAGGCTATCCCCCGCCTTCTCAACGACATCGTGGTCACTCACATTCTTAGATCTGAGAATTTCGACGACCCCGCCGATCTCGCACGGCTCCCAGCGGTGAGCCGCGCGATGCGCGACGCGATGGCGGCGACGGGGCTTCGGTTTGAGGAGCTTGATGAGGTTGACGCCGCGGAGCTCGGATGTTTAAGCGCGATGCGACGCCTGCAACGGCAAGGTCCTCTGTCGCGTCAAGGATACCTTTGTGGCACAGCGGCGTTGAGCGGACAGCTCGAAGAGTTGAAGGGGTTGCGCGATGACGGCTGGCCGTTGGACAGTTCGACGTGTTGGGCGGCGGCGCAGGGCGGGCAGCTCGAGGTGATGCAGTGGTTGCACGAGAACGGCTGCCCGTGGGACGAGAGGACGTGCGTGGGGGCGGCGGGTCGCGGGCACTTCCAGGTGCTGCAGTGGGCGCGCGCGAACGGCTGCCCGTGGAACGCAAAAACGTGCGAGCAGGCGGCGATGGGAGGGCATCTCGAGATTCTGCAGTGGGCGCACGCAAACAGCTGCCCATGGGACGAGAAGGAGATGTACGTCGCCGCTCAAAACGGCCACGAGGCGGTGGTGTGGGCGCTGATCGAGGCGGGCGCAGACATGAACAGGGCGGTGGATGACGGCACAACGCCTCTGTTCATCGCCACTGAAAAGGGCCAAGAGTCGGTGGTGCGGGCGCTGATCGAGGCGGGTGCGGACATCAACAAGGCTACGGATGACGGCATGCCGCCACTGTATCTCACCGCTCAAAGAGGTCAAGAGGCGATGATGCGGGCGCTGATCGAGGCGGGCGCAGACATCGACAAGGCGGAGGATACTGGCGCGACGCCGCTGTACATCGCCGCTCAAAACGGCCACGAGGCGGTGGTGCGGGCGCTGATCGAGGCGGGCGCGGACATTGACAAGGCGGAGGATAAGGGCGGGACGCCGCTGCACATGGCCGCTCAAGTGGGCAACGAGGCGGTGGTGCGGACGCTGATCGAGTTGGGCGCGGACGTCAACGAGGAAAAGGATAACGGCACGACGCCGCTGTACTTGGCCGCTGATCGGGGCCACGAGGCTGTGGTGCGGGCGCTGATCGAGGCGGATGCGGACATCAACAAGGCATGGGATGGCGGCGCGACGCCGCTGTACATCACAGTTGAAAAGGGCCACAAGAATCTAGTGCAGATCCTCATCGAAGCGGGTGCGGACGTCAACAAGGCGATAGATATTGGCGTGACGCCGCTGTTCATGGCCTCTCAAAACGGCAACGAGACGGTAGTGCGGATTCTCATCGAGGCGGGAGCGGACGTCGCCAATGCGATAGATATCGGCGTGACGCCGCTGTGCATGGCCGCTCAAAAGGGCAACGAGACGGTAGTGCAGGTGCTACTCGAGGCGGGCGCGGACGTCAACAAGGCGGATAACAGTGGCGTGACGCCGCTGTGCATGGCCGCTCAAAACGGCAACGAGACGGTAGTGCGGGTGCTGATTGAGGCGGGCGCGGACGTCAACAAGGCGATAAAAGGCGGCAGGACGCCGCTCTCCGTATCGATGGCACCCGTTATTAACGTAGATCAAGGGCAAATCGCGGCGATTGTTAAGATGCTCAGGGGTGCCGGCGCGGTGTGACGACGGAAACGCCGGCGTGTGTTGCTCCCAAACCGGGCGGAAGCGAACTGCGACGCGTACGTGAAAACGTGACGAATGAAAAGAGACGAGCGCGCGAATTAGTACTAGGCCAATGTACGTGAACAAAAATATGAACCAAACTTTCGAGTGCTTGCTCTTGAAACTACAAGTACAACGGGGTGTTTGCTGATACACGCCTTTGACGAATCTTGCAGAGAACACGTAACTTACGTATTACACGAAAATACGTGCCTCTTCTCTTATTACGCGCACGAGTGGTTGTTTGTCGGTGTTTGTCTTTTGTACTCGCGGGAGTAGGAGTGCTTAGCACTCAGGGCGGCCAAAAACCTGCGTAGACACCAGATGTACACAAAGTGTGCTTCTGACAAAACGCCGTCGACGGCGCTTAAAGCTCCGTTTTGGTGGGCTCCGTTTCGGCGTCACTCGCCTTGGCGCGCTTCACGGAGCGAAGCAGCGTGATGTACGCGTTTTTGGCAGCGACGGTGGCGTCTCGTGTCTTCTTGCCTTCCTCGTACGTGGACTGCAGGACTTTAAGCGTTGCGTCAGCGTCCTTGATTTCCGCCTCGACGGCTTCGATCTCGGCATCCAGTTGCGTTCCCGAAAGCTTTTGCTTGGCTTCGATCGCCGCTTTCTGCATGTGGTCGCACAAGTCCATGTTTTCCGGCCCGCACGACGGGCCGAGGTTTTCCTTGGCCCAGGCGGAAAGGGCGTCGTAGTCACGGCCGCCGATGTACGCGTCACCCGTCGCGGCGGTCTCGCCGGTGAAGTACTTGATCGTGGGGTACCCGCGGACGCCGATCTTCTGGCACAGCTCCTTGGAAAGTTCGTTCGTGCAATCCACGTCGGCGATGACGACCGTGTTGGAACTGGCGTACTCGTCCCCGAGCTTGTCCCAAGCACCCGCCATGGACTTGCAGTGGCCGCACCTGAATAGAGAGAAAGCAGTGGAAACAGAGGGGTGTGGGTCAGCGAACGCGAACGGTCGGCGCGGTCGGCGCGGTCGGCGCGGTCGGCGCGGCGCGCGAGCGTTGGAGTTTACATTTTTTTGAATCTATCCTTTTGACCTTTTCATCGGAAAACGCTCGGGAAACGAGGCCGCGTGCGGTCGTGTTTGCCGGAACGCGCGCGCTGCCGGGTTTCCGGGAACGTACCAAGGCGCGAAGAACTTCACGAACGCGGCTTTGCCGGATTCGAGCACTTCGGAGTCGAAGGTGTTCGCGGTGAGGTCCACGGCGCCGGCTTGCGCGCCTAGCACGAGACCTGCGAGGGAGATGGCGACGAAGTGAAGCTTCATGAGGAGAGAAACGTGCGGGAAGAGAAATGTGCGGGGGGTTGTAACCTTCGTGGTCGCGAGCCGAAAGAGGAAACCTCTCGTGCTCTCGACGTATCGCGGATTCCGATGCCCGCCTGTTGGCGCTTCCCAGAATCCACGTCGTCTCGGACGCCGCGACCGACGCGACGTCCGTCGGACTTGGCTCTTTTTTTCGTTTTCTTTGCCAGCCCTTTCAAAAACGATTTTCTCGGAAGCCTCGACGCACAACGACGCGCACAGACGCGCACACGACACCCTCAGCGATGGATTCCTCCTCATGGGCGCGCGGTATTTTTACCCGTCCGCGGCGTACTACCGCGGCCGTTGCGCGCCGATCCTCCCCGCAAGCAGCCATCCCCGGCCTTCCCGACCACCTCGTGGTCACGCACATTCTTAGATCTGAGAATTTCGACGACCCCGCAGATCTCGCACGGCTCCCAGCGGTGAGCCGCGCGATGCGCGACGCGATGGCAGAGACGGGGCTTCAGTTTGAGGAGCTTGATGAAAAGCGCGCCGCGGAGCTCGGATGTTTAAGCGCGCTGCAGCGCCTGCAACGGGGAGGTTGCCTGTCGCGTCAAGAATACCTTTGCCAGGCAGCGGCGAGGAGCGGACAGCTCGAGGAGTTGAAGGTGTTGCGCGAGAACGGCTGCCCGTGGAGCAGGTCGACGTGTTGGGCGGCGGCAAGGGGCGGGCATCTCGAGGTGCTGAAGTGGTTGCGCCCAAAAGGCTTTTGGGCGCTCGCGAAGCGCTGCCCGCGGGACGAGAATACGTGCTTGGGAGCGGCGAAGGGTGGTCACCTCGAAGTGCTGCAGTGGGCACGCGCGAACGGCTGCCCGTGGGACGAGAGGACGTGCTCTTTGGCGGCGGGTGGCGGGCATTTCGAGATGCTGCAGTGGGCGCGCGCAAACGGCTGTTCGTGGAACGAGAGAGCGATGATTGGCGCCGCTCAAGAGGGACACGAGACGGTGGTGCGGGCGCTGATCGAGGCGGGCGCGGACATCAACAAGGCGGATGATGACGGTTGGACGCCGCTGTACGTTGCCTCTGAAAATGGCCACACGGCGGTGGTGCGGGCGCTGATCAAGACGGGTGCGAACGTCAACAAGGCGGTGAATGACGGTAGTACGCCACTGTATATCGCCGCTGAACAGGGTCACGAGGCTGTAGTGCGGTCCCTGATCGAGGCGGGCGTGGACGTCAACAATACGGATTATAGCGGCTCGCCTCCACTGTTCATCGCCGCTCAAAACGGGCAAAGAGGCGGTGGTGCGGGCGCTGATCGAGTTGGGTGCGGACGTCAACAAGAGAAGGGATAACGGCGTGACGCCGCTGTCTATCGCTGCTCTAGAGGGACATGAGGCGGTGGTGCGGGCGCTGCTCGAGTTAGGTGCGGACCTCAACGAGACGGAGGATAACGGCGGGAGGCCGCTGTACATGGCCGCTCAAAACGGCCACGAGGCGGTAGTGCGGGTGCTAATCGAAGCGGGCGCGGACATCAACAAGATGGAGGATACTGGCGCGACGCCGCTGTTCATCGCCACTAATAACGGCCACGTGACGGTGGCTCGGGTGCTGATCGAGGCGGGTGTGGACATCAACGAGGCAAAGGATAGCGGTGTGACGCCGCTGTTTTTCGCCGCTGAATTTGGCCACGAGGCGTTGGTGCGGTTGATGATCGAGTTGGGTGCTGACGTCAACAAGGCAAAGAATAACGGCGTGACGTCACTATTTAGCCCTGCTCAATTTGGCCACGAGGCTGTAGTGCGGGCGCTGCTCCAAGCGGGCGCGGACGTCAACAAGGTGGAGGATAGTGGCGCGACGCCACTGTACATGGCCGCTCAAAACGGCCACGAGGCTGTGGTGCGGGCGCTGATCGAGGCGGGCGCGGACGTCAACAAGGCGGATGGTGACGGCGTGACGGCGCTGTACATCGCTGCTGGAACGGGCAAAGAGGGGGCGGTGCGGGCGCTGATGGAGTTGGGCGCGAATATCAACAAGGCAAGGGGTAACGGCGCGACACCGCTGCACATGGCCGCTCAACTTGGCCACGAGGCGATGGTGCGGGTGCTGATCGAGTTGGGTGCGGACGTCAACAAGGCTAACGGCGTGACGCCGCTGTTTATCGCCGCATACTCGGGCAAAGAGGCTGTAGTGCGGGCGCTGATCGAGGCGGGCGCGGACGTCAACAAGGTAAGTAATGACGGCATGACGCCGCTGTCCATGTTAACGACACCCGCTTTTATGATGGTTTGAGGGGGTCAGGCGACTCGTCAGATGCTCAGGGATGCCGGCGCGGTGTGACGACGGAAACACCGGTGTGTGTCGCTCCCCAACCGGGCGGAAGCGAACTGCGCACGCGACGCACGTGTAATGATGAGCGAGCAGAGACGACGAGACGAATGCAAAAAAATAAACGGTGTTCGTATTTTTCACGCGCGTAAATATTCCCGGCCGCGTTACCCGCGCGCCCCCTTGGCGTTTCCAACTTCATTTGTGTTTATGTTCCTTCCCCGCGATCGCCCTCGCCGCGAGTTGCTTCGCGATGGACTCCATCTCCGCAAACGCCGCGTCTTTCGCGACGATGGTTTCTTGTCTCTCCCAGGCTTCGTGCCGCGCCGCGTCGCGTTCGTTTTCCCGCTCCACGAGTGACGCGTCTCTTTCCTTGATCACGTTCTCCCGTTCCCACGCCAAGTGCGCCTGGCCATCCCTTTCCTTCTCCACGACGTGGATGTGCTGCTCCCGCTCCCACGCCAAGTGCCGCGCTTCGTCGCGCTCGCGCGTCAAAATCTCAATCGCGCCGTCGCGCTCGTGCAGCGTGGCGTGCGCTTTGTCCAAATCGCCTCGCGTCGCCACGATCACGTTTTCCCGGTCATTCGCGCACGCGATTGCGTCGTCCCGCGCCCTTCCTAGCTCGGAAATCACGTTGTCCCGCTGCGAAACCGCGGCCCTCGCAGTCTGCAAGTCTTTGTGTGACGCGTTCAGGTCCCGCGCCAGCGCCTCGCGCATCAAAATAAGCTCCTTGTCTTTATCCAGAGAAGCTCGCTCAAGCGCGGCCGCGGAACTCTCCGCGCCGCGAATGCGCTCCTCCGCCCTTTGCTGCGACTCCCGTGCGCCTCGCTTGAGCTCCTCGAGCTCCCGGAGCGCCGCCTTCGCCTGCTCCCCGGCGCGCTGCTCGCCTTGTCGCAGCCGGTGATGCGCGTCCTCCGCCTTGGCCAGCGCTTCTCGCTCCGTCCCGCTTTGCGTCGTGGAGCCGCCGTAGGAACTGCCGTAGGAACTCGACCCGCCTCCGCCACTGCCACCGTACGACGAGCCGCTGCTCGAACGTTGCAGCTCTTCGAGTTGTTTTTGTTTGAACTCCAGGTCCCTCCGCACTTCCTTCGCCCTTCCTTCCCACAGCGCCGCGGCGGCTTCTGCTACCCTCAGTTTCTCCGCGCTCGCATCGGAATCCGCCGCGGCGCGTCGCCGGGTGTCACTCAGTGTCCTGTCCGCTTCCCGAAACTGCGTTTGGAGATCCTCCAAATCCACGCCGCGCGTGTCGTCAAGCTTCTTCCAGCCCTCCACCGCGCGCTTAATAGCGTCCTCCGCCCGAAACTCAGAGTACTCCGAGTCGCTCATGCGCGTGTCCGGGGAGGAAACGGCGCGGGTGATGACGGAGTGGGGGGGGGCACCCGCGCGGCGAGGCGCGAGTGGCGCGGCGGCGGTATTCGGAACACGCGCGGTGTGCGTGTGGCGCGAGACGCCGGTGGAAACGCGGGGGGCGACGCCCACGCGCGCGGCGGCGGCAAACGCGGACATCGTGGGTTCGCGAACGACTTGCACGGCGTTTATCCACGGCGGGTGATTCAAGATTCGCGACTCCGCGCGCTGAGACGCGCCGGTTCTTTGGGAAGACCCGGGGGTTTGAACCGCGAGTGCCGGCCGGGAAGGTCAACGAGTTCGATCGCGTCGATGCCACGACCGGGTCGAAGAAACAAGAAGGCTCCACGACGTGTGGGGCGTTGTGGTGGTGGCACGGAGGAGGAGGTTTTGCATTTTTGCTTCCGCGAGGGCCGAGCGCCGACACCCGAACGGCACGGACGATCGACTCCGGCGGAGAATTGCTGACCTGGCAGCTGGCGTTGCAAACTCCATCCATCCGATCCTTCCCCCCCTCCACAACCCCGAACGCACCGAACACCGTCACCGTCCTCGCACGATGTTCGCCGTCGCGTCGAGCGCGGTTTCCGGGTTCGTCTCCCCCGCGGCAGCGCCGCGATTCGCCAAGCGCACCACGGTGAAACCCAGAACGTCCATCTTGGGACGTTCTGGAAAATCGGGTATCAACGAACTCACGGGCGAATCCGAGTGGATCGAGATGAGCGACGCGAGCGCGGCAATCGCGGACGCTACGGGGCTTTACGAAAGCGGCGATTACACCGAAGCAGTGGCCACCCTGGAAGGCGCTTTGAAGCTCGGGGGGAGTGGTACGCGACGTGACCGCTCGAAACCCGCGGAGTTGAGCCTCGGGGAGCAACAGGCGGTGTATTACAACCTCTCATGCGCGCACTCCAAACTCGGGGATAACGACAAGGCTTTGAAGTCGCTTGAGTTGACGCTGCGCGCGGGGTATTGCTCGGCGTCTTTGTATGGTTTCGGTAAGGCGAACGAGGACTACGACCGGCTTATGCGGGATACCGGGTTGGAAAACGTACGAAGCGACGCGAGGTTCAAGAAAGTAGTCGACACGTTCAACGTGGAACCCAACGAGTTACAGTTACAACTCGATCCGAGTCAATCGGTCATCGGGCGGGCGATGAAGATGTGGGGAAAGAAGAAGTGACCAGAGAGGGGGACAGGTCGCACGATGGGTGGTAGGACTGTGTTGTAGTACTTCAAAGAAGTATAGAGGGGACGGGGGACGAAACTGTCGAGTCACAAAAAAACTTCCAAGTACCTGAAGGTATTAAAAGCATGCAAGCTTCCTATCAAAACTCTAATTCCTCTTAAGCCCCCCGCTAAAGCCACGGTCTCCAACCGCTCCACGACGTCGCGAGCACCAGCGGATCGGTCGCGAGTTCCATCAAGCAATCGATTTGCTCCTCCACGGAGGCGCAGTACCTTTTGTCCCCTACCGAACGTCTGGTTTTGGTGGATTGAAGCGCAATATCGTCATCCCCCAAAGAGGACGTACCAAGCACCATCTCCCTCAACCCTAACCAGTGATTCCGACCGCCGTGCTTGCTTTCGCACTGCGCCAAGGTCAACAAAGAGGGGTTCCCTAAACGCAGCTTGCGGAACGCGATTGCGATCTTTTGCGAAACGTGGCGCTGTTCGAGTTCGCTTCCGCCGGCCACGACGTGCAAATCAGAATCCATGTCATCTTGGTCGTGCATGTATTCCTCCTTCTTCGGTTGACCAACTCCGACCGCATCCTCGGATGCTTCCTTCCCCGCCTTCACCAAGCTCTGCGCCGCTTCTCGCCTCCAATCAAGCAGCGGTTCCCTCAGGAAGCAGTCCATCACGCCCCTCAAAAGCGCGGCGCCGTCGCGAAGCGCGTGCATGGTGCGCGCCATGTCTTGTTTCAGGGCAACCTTCGTGTCCCCAGGCGCGCACCCGTCCAACACACAGTCTGTGACGCGGAACGGCACCAATTCGGGAATGGGCAAGACCGCGGTGGCGGTGCCGAACGCGTACCCGAAATCGATGTGCACCGCGCTGCCCGTCGCGACGTCGAGCAAGATGTTCTGCAAGTGCCGGTCACCGACGCCGGCGACGTACCCGCAAATGGACGCCGCCGCGACGCTTGCGGCGTACTTTGACCGCATCTCCAGGTACGACTCGTGAGATCCTGACACGCGTAACAGGGTCTGGCGTAGCGCGGGGGAGGAGGGTGACGCCGCGGGTTTAGATGCGCTCGCGGCTCGCCGTTTCAACGAAGCTAAAGCGTTCCGCGCGTCCACCCTAGGAGACCGCGACATGGCTTCAAGAAAGTGCGTCGCCGACGTCGCGCCCGCGGGGGCGGATAACTTGACCCCCGGAGTGGCGCGACGTCGGCTCGCGGTATTTAGGGTTGAATGGGTGCTCTTCGCAAGGATCCTTTGATCCTTCGTTTGATCCTTTGAAGGTGTGCTTTTCGAGTCATCCTTCTCACCGTCATCCTTCTCAACCTGAACACCCTCGCCGTCCTTCTCCTCGAACGTCGCCTGCGCTTTGATCCAGTGCTGGTGCTTCCCCCCGACCAGGTCGCCTGTTTTGGTTTTCGCCCCGAGCGCTTCCAACAGGGGTACCGTGTTTTTCACGAACTGCAGCAAACCGGCTCGCTTGGAGAGGGGCAGGACGTGGAACGTCCGGACGTGAAGTCCGCGTTGCCTGGCTTGGGGGTTGTTGCTTAACAAAGCATCCATGGCTCGAAACAGCCGTTCGATGCGGTCGTCCTGCCGCAGGTCCTCGCTCCCCTTCGCGATGAATGAATACCCCCACCCGTCGCTCCCTCGAAGCACGATTTTCTTAGGCCGCTGTTTCGACGCGAACACGTCCGTCTCAGGCTCGAACCCGACAAGAGTGGCGTGCGACAAAACATCAGGCGGCGCGCAAAGCGAGTCGTACTGCCCGGGGATCTCCACACCGTTAGCGAATATACTTTGCGAGGATTGATTGCCGGCGGTGTTCGCGGAGGTGTCTTCGAAGGCGGAGAACCAGCGCGAAAAGTGCGCCATCGCGAGACGAGGCCGCGCCTCCGTCGCCGCGCTGCCCTGCGACGACCGCCACCGTTCCAGAATTGTCTTCTCGGCGTCGACGATTTGCGCGACCAAAAACTTCAACCCCGAGACTAAAGATTCGACGTGAGTCCCTTTCTGCTTACTCAGCGCCATGTTCAGTTTCTTCCGAGACTCACCAACGGCCCGAACCAAGCCCAGCCGCGCGCTCTGCGCGAACCGCCGGTTCAGCGCCCCTAGGTTTTGCTCATCCGGGTCGCCCACGTCCGCAACCATCGCGTCGGCGGCGGCGAACACGGTTTCGCACGTTTTTTCGTTCGCGCCGCCGGTGGCGATGACCCCGGCCACCAGAAGCTTGATGTGCGCCCGCCACCACGTGAGGCGCTGCGAGGGGAAGTCGAGCAGGGTCACGGCGCGTGCGAACTGCTCGCCCGCCCGCGACGTAAGCGCGGTGTCCAAATTCGAATTGATGCATCGCGAAGCGCCGATTTCGGAAAACTCGGAGCGCGAAATTTTGTAATCGCAGTACACGGCGCTGGGGTATTTACTCGCGATGGCTTGGACCGTTTGGACCACCGCGGCGCCGCCGTGCCCGGGCGCGTCAAGCAACGACAAGACCTGGGGAAGCCACTCCAGGAAAATCCAAACCGGCACGCGAGGGGCTAGTCGTGAAAACTCGGAAGCGGCGGCAGATGCGTTCGTGGACCGCTCGTCGCCGGATTCGTTTTGGTCGGTTTCGGCCTGAGAAAAAAGAAAGTGTCAGTCCCGTATGGGCAATCAGGGAGGCGGAATGTGGGGATTGGGAAAGGCCCTTACCTCCGCCGTCTCGCGAAGCGTCGCGAGCACGCGCGGTACCAGGTGTCTCGCTTTCGCGCCCGCGCCCCCCGCGAGCGCGAGAAGCGCGTGTCGCACCAGGGTCGCCTCCACACCGCCAGGGTGAAACGCGGAGTGCGCGGTTTGATCCGAAACGGCGCTCGTTGGGGGAAACGTTTTTGGAACGTTTTCCTTTTGGTCGTCGTCCGCCCCGCCCCGCGTTTTCCGCTCTTCCCAGTCGCACAACAAACTCTCGCAGTGCGCGGCTAATCGCAGCGACGCCTTCGCGGCGGAGCGCGCGGCGTTGAGGTACTCTAGGGATTTGTTGGACCCGGTGACCAGCGATTGTAGCCTGCGAGTCGCCAAAGTTGTCCCACGCGCGAACTCCACCAGCGCCAGCTCGGCGACGTCGCCGAGTTGTGCCTGCGTGGACGAGTTTTGAAAGTTTTGTGCTTTTGACGGCAGGTTCGCGAACCGCGCCGCCAACGCCCCGACGCACATAGCCGCCTCCGCTTCCGATTCGGGGTGCTGATGTAAACTCCCCGTCGCACTCAACGTCACGAGGTTTTTAAGCACCCCGTGTAACAACTTGGCGCGTTTCGTATCCGTGACTTCCTGGGAAACCCGGTCGCCGTCCACCCCGAACGCGCCCGGTGCCTCCGCCTGCGCCAAACGCAGTTTCACCACGGCTTTCTGCACCAGCCACGAGTCGTTGGCGGGGGCGACTTGCGCGTCGCTGTCGGGGTCTTTTCGCTCCAACACGGATTTCGCCAGCGCCAACCTGGCGTACGCGCCATTCACCTCCCCAGAGCGCCGCATGCCTTTCGCCGCCCTTACTAAGGACTCGCACGACCGACGACGCGAGGCAGACGACGCACTCGAGCGCAACCACGCCGCCGCCGTCGCGGGCGGCGCCGATTGCGCAAAAGCGCGCGTCGCGGCGTCGCGAACAAACCCGACCCTTTCCCAAACCTCGGGCGGGTCTTTCGCGTCGGACGGCCAGCGTTTGGCCCACCTCTTGACGACGTCTTGCAGCGCGGTGACACCAGCACCCGGGTCGTCCCGTGCAGCGCGCGCCAAGCGCACCGCAAATAGCACCTCCTCGAGCTCGGTGGCGGACTGCAGGGGCTGCAGCGCGGCTCTACGCGCGAAGGTCGCGGCGCTCGGCGTGGCGAGCCACCTTTGGCGGAAACACGCGCGGATCGAAGAGACGTGCGCCACGACGACATCCTCGGCGCCCTGCCCGAAACGCACGGTGGCGATCTCAACACCAAGCTCCTCCGCCAGGGGGGCTCCGGGTTGCGCGGACGCGTGCGCCAGGATCGACTCCAGGGATGCGTCCAACGCGGCGCGAAGTAAGGCGTCCGGGACGTTATGTTCCGAGGAATAAACGCATCGCCGCGCGAGCGCACGCGTCGCCTGATTGAAAAAAAAAATGAAAAAATGAAAAAAAATGTCAGTCTTGTATGGGCAATCAGTGCGCGGAATGTGGTGATTGGGAAATACTTACGGCGCAAAGCGCGTCACCCCCGAACGCCGCGCCCGGGATGGCGCGTTCCGATTCTTCCCTTACTCTTCCGCCTCTCAGGGTATCCACGGACCACGGAGGGTCAACAACATCACAAATGTCAAGCGCCAGGTCGTGCCACTCCCCCAGTTTCTGCGAACACCGCGCGCGCTCGCGGAACCACAACCGCCGCAGATGCGCTTGGCCGTGATTTTTGTTTCCCGAAACGTCTGAAACGTCTCGCTCCGAATCGGGTTCGGGTTCTTCCATCAGCAGCGCGTTGTAAATATCGCGCGCACTTTTGGCGTCGCCCTCCAGCTGCGCAGTAAGCGCAGCTCTTGTTTTTTTCGTGACGCTTGCTTGGGTATCACCGTACGTGTTGTCACGAGGTAATAACTCCTCGTCCTCCAAACCGTGGAACGCTTCGCCAAAGGAAAACGCGCGCGCCAAGCAAAGACGCGCGTTGGCGTCGTCGCCCTTGTACGAAACAAAAGAAAGTGTCAGTCTCGTATGGGCAATCAGGGAGGCGGAACGTGGTGATTGGGAAAGGTCCTTACCGACGCGCGGTGCAGACCTGCGAGGGCGTTCCAAAGCGCTTCAGTTTCTGTGTCTTCGGTGATTGTGGAGGTGTTGTCTTTGTTCGTCGTGGTGGCCACTGCATGTCTAACTGACGACCGTTCCGCCTGCACCACCAGCGCCCTGGCTTCCAGCGCGACGACCCCGGAGGCCAAGCACCGCCCGTCGAACGCCGCAGTTCGAATGTGTTCCGCTTTGAATTTGAAACCAGGGTCCTTTGACGCCGCGGAGAGCGCCCACGCCGCCAGGGTATCGTCCGCGGACGCCAGGGGAAGCAGTGCCGAGATCGCGGTGCGCACGCCGTCGCGAAGGGAACTATTCGTGCTGTTGGCGGTGGTGCTTGTTGCTCGGGTGGTGCTTTCCGTTTCAGCGGTGGTGGCTTTGCGTTTCGCGCCGACTCCGAGATTTCCGGTTTCCTCCGCCACGAGCGCGGCGTCCACCAGCGCCGTGAGCAGCGCCGAGGCGGTTTGGGTATCCCGCTTCGCGAGTTGCGCGAGCGGGTCCAACAGAGCCGCTGCACTCGCCGCGCGCACGTCAGGCAGCTCTCCGGATCGGTACTGCCGAATCAGCTTCACGTTCCGTTTCCGTCCGAGCGCGCGTTCGCGTTCAACGCGACGCCGGCGCTCCGCCGCGGACGCCAAAGTGGAAACGGAACTCGCGTTTCCCGAACCTCCTTCCCCGAACGCGTTTTGCGTGTTGGAAACGTTTTGAGTATTTCCCGGTAAGTGTCGCCGCATGGGCTTTCCTGTGGTGACGAGTCCGTCCATCCCGTCGCGCATCCCCGCGTTCCCAGACCCAGCGCCACCGCCAAGCGAGCTTCGTAACCAAGGCGGAAGCTCGGCTTGCGTGGCGGTGAGCTCAACGTTTTGTGTATTAACTCCGCCGCCGCCGCCGCCGCCGCGAAACCCAGTCAGCGTCGCGGCGCCGAACTGCGTGGCGAACGTGTCCCGCCCTGCAAACGCCACGGGCGTGGCGAGCACCCCCACGCCGCCCGCCCACGACCCCGCCAGGGAGGCGGTTTGTTGAAGCGAACCGCCGATGTGCTGTGTCCCAGAACCGAAACTTGAATGCATGCTCGCGTGCGTGCTCTGCGTGGAGAACAGCGGCGCCATCGGCAGGGAGGCGCCTTGCCAGTTAACGTCCACCACGGCGTCGCGGAACTCGCACCGCGCCAGGTCGTCGTCGCACAGGGAGTTGTTCCACGACGGCATTGACCGCGGCACTGATAACACGACGTCGCAGATGGAGGCGAGCCACCCAGACGCGGTGGAGCGCGCGGCGCTTTCATTTTTCACAAAGCCATCGCCGGGCGGCGCCATGGGTAACACCTGAAGCGCGGCGTGCAGCCGCCGGCTGAACGGGTTTCCCGCGCTCGCGGAGTTTTTTGAAACGGTTTCCTTGGAAAGCGTGGCGTTCGCGACACCGCCCGTCCCGGGAAGGTGTTTTCGCCAAAACTCCAGTGCGATTTGTCGGCGTCCTCCTTCCAAGTCGTTTGGCCTGCCGTCCACCACGGCTCGCAACAAAGGCGATTGCACGGAAGGGTCTGCCGCTAATAAAGGCGCCGCGTCCGCGAGCGCGGCGCAGAACGAAACGTGCGCGTCTTTGACGTCGCCGTCCGTCGCATTCCACAGCGCGGACTCGGCCCTCGTCGCCACTCTTTGCCACGCGTTGTGGTCCATCTTCTTCCCCTTGGGCCACCGTGAGTTTTCCTTGGCGACCCCGGGGAGGGCGTCCGCTAGGGCACGCATGACGAGCGCGTGCACCTGCGCGTCCTTGGTGCTGAGAAGCACATCAAGCCCGTCCACGGACGATGTCAGCGCGCGTTCCGCGAAGGACGCGCCTTGTACCGCGTCCACCCCCGCGACGCGCGCCAACGCGCTCACCGCGACGAACCGCGGTTCGCCGTGCAGTCGCGGAAACAGCTGGTGCAGCTGCGCGATGATTGCGCCGTCGTCGCCGGTGAGCCAACCCGGTTCTCTGCGTGCGATCCTCTCCACCGCGATCGCAAACGCGTCCAGGGGGCCTTTCTGGTACAGAAAACGTAACCGCTTGCGAAGCGTCGCGCACCATTTCGGCTCGGTCGGGGTTTTGGACTTGCCAAAAGCCGGTTCGTCGTCGTCGTCGTCGTCGTCCATGTCCACGGCGTCGTCTTTGTCATCGTCGTTGTTATTGAGAAATGCAGCAAGTCGCACTGTTTCGGCTCTTTGCGCCAGCGCCACGCCTAGCAAAGACGCAGCCGCGGCGTGCAGGGGCCGGCCGGACGTAGCACCGGGTTCCATCAAACACGTCGTGGCGCCGATGCAAAGAAACGCGGCGTCGCCGTCAGTCACGGCGCACCCCGGAGTTTTCGGCGCGCTCGGTTTCGGTTTCGTTTTTTTTTCATCACCAGGCAAATCACCCCCCTCGCCGCCCTCTGTGACACAAGGCACGTGTCTCACCACCGGCGCCTCGCCGCCCAGATCAAGCACGCCGGCGTTGGCCAGCGCGCCTATTATCTGCACGCCGCACAGGCGAGCCAGTCTGCCTTGCTCGGAATCCGCGCGCGATTTTGATTTTGTCGTTGCGTCGTACGATTTGCTTTTGTTTTGGGAAGATTCGTCACCCTTTATCAAATCGACAGCAGCGTCCAGCGCCGGGCGCAGCGCTCGGGCCGCCTCTTTGTCCACCTCAGCTGGAGACGCCCCAGACGCGATCGCATCACGTGCTGCGCAGTCCGCCAACCTCAGGTTCAGACGCACCGCCAGGCCAATGTTCTGGCGCAGCGTGAACTGGTTCCGCGACGGCGAGAAGGAAACCACCGCCGCGGCGAGCTCGCGAAGCGCGGACGCTATTTCTTGTGACGTTTCTTTTGTCGTTTCCGAAGAAGTTTCCGAGGTCGTTTTCCCAACGCCAACATCATCACCTGTTCGCTTGTGCCACGCCGACTCGCACTCCAGCGCCGCCACCGCGAGTTCCCATAACGTGGAGTGAACGATTGTGCAGTTCGCATCTTTGGTGATGTCCAAAACCCCGCGAATCAAACCGGGAAGCATCACAAACGCGTGCGCCGAGAGCGTCGAGCGCGGCGGCGGAACGTAAATCTTATTCACGGTTGTAGTATCGTCGGCGCCCGCAACGGGGTCGTCCGTGGTGATCGTCTCCACCTGCGAGCTCGTCAAATCAAGGTAGTTGCCTTCCTCCAAAGCCTTGCGAAGCCGCTCCTGTTCAATCTCCTCCAAGGATTTCTCAGCCACCACGAATACCTCATCCTCGTCGTCCTCCGCGGCGGGGCCCGGGTGTTTCGTCGCGAGCGCCGCGAGCTGCGCCTTTGCCGCAAGATCCGCCGCTTTTTCGATTTCCGCCGCCGCGTCCGCCGCCGCGACTTCCCGCCGGTGCAACCGCAACACGGCTTTGATGACGCACATTCGGACTACGGGTGACACGTTTGCGTCCTTAGCCAGGTCAGCCACGAGCGTGAACAAACGGGGCGTCTGATGGCGTGTGTTGCGGTCCTTGTCCTTTCCTGAACCGCCGTGATTTTCTTTGACGTAGGTTTCCGTGGAGGGAACGCCGAATACGTTCCCGCTCGCCGCGCGCTGAAGCGCCGCGAAGAAACTCTCCGCGATCGGGTCGCACTCCAGTTCATCAACAGGGCCTTCGTCTGGAGCGGCGTGCGCTGGATGCGCCGTGTTGGATGTGTTGGACGTGCCGTGCCGTGCCGAAAAACCCGGTTGATTCCCAGAGAAACCCGGTTGACTCCCAGAAGAGTTTGTTCGCAACGTGCTGTCGTTCGCCGAGAGCGTGGCGCTTAGCGTAAACGCGAGCGACGGGTCGCTTGGTTCGTTGCCGCCGCGCACGGGATCGCCGTTTGCGTTATTTCCCGGGTTCGTGCCCCCGAATCGAACACCGTGTTTATGTACCGACCTGCCAACCCGAATCTCCACCTCCAACGGAACAACCGCATCAGCGCAAACCAAACCGTTCCAGCGAAAAGCGCCGCCTTCCAACAGCTTTTCGTAGAATTTCGATTTCGTCTGCGTCGTGGAAACGAGCGCGGCAAAGGCGGCGAAGGCGGCTCTTCGCGCGGCGACCGCCGAGGCGCGCGGCAGAAGCTCCGGAGCCGGCTCTGAATCCGTTTTCCCATCCAGCGCATCACTCTCATCACTCCTGTCCAGCTCCATCACGTCGTCCGCGTGGAATCCGCGGCCGCGTCTAAGCGCCTCCGTGGCCTCAGAGGCGCACTTACAGGCCACCCCGACCGCGCCGGCGCCGTCCAGGTCGCCGATCGCGCGCCTGGACACCGCGGCGTTGAATGAGTCGACCGACAACCCAGGGCCGTTCGCCACGGTTTCTTTACTGCAGCGCGTGTACATCGCAGACAGGGTTGCGTACGCGATGTGCGCGGTCGCCACGACCGACCCGGGTGATGTCACCCCCGACCTTAGCTCCGTGTCCGCGGTTTGCGGATCCAGAAGCTCCACGAGTTTCGCCGCGCGTGTGCCGAAAAAAGCCCCGACTGCTTCTTCGCACGGCGCGCCAAGGATGAGAAACGGAAGCACGTGCGACCCCGCCACGACGCGTTCGTCCACATCCACGTTCGTGTCGCACGCGATGTCCCAGGACGCTTCGGCGAGGTGTTTTCCGGGCCATTTGGAAGATGAATCGTCGGTTGAAACACCACCCGACGGAATTTCGGTCCCGGCGTTTTCGCGCACCGCCGAATTGCAGTCACGTTCGAATCGCCAAAGCGTCGCCGCGACAGCGTTTGCGCCGCCATCCGCGTCGTCCACCACGACCGCGACCACGGCGGCCAAAATTGAGTGCGCGCAAGCTGCTTCGTGGTCCGGGAAAGGCGTAGCCGCGGCTGTTAAAATGCCCTTTCTGGCCGCCGCGAACGCGGCGCCGTCCGCGCTGCCGCTCGCGGCGCGCGACGCCCCCGAGTCGCGAAGCAGACGCGCCTGATACGATAAAAAAGACAGTGTCAGTCTCGTATGGGCAATCAGGGAGGCGGAACGTGGTGATTGGGAAATACTTACCAGTCGTTTCGCCGCCGCCGCGGCTATTGCGGCGGCGCCCCCCCCCGCGAGTAAAAGTTGGGGAAACACGTCAAGCGCTTCCCGCTGCGCCGGTCCGACGTCATCGCCCGTGAAGGTCTCGGTGTCAGGACACGCCACGGACGCGACCGCGATTGCGAGAGGGTCGCCCGGTGCGTTGGAACCGGTTTCGGTTTCGGTGGAACCGGTGGAATCGGTGGATTTCGGTTTCGGTTTCGTTGGCGCCGGGAAAAGAACCCGGCCCCGGCCGGGACCGAACCCGGCGCACGCCTGGTCCAGGGCGATTGCTCTTCTGACGAGCTCCACGCACGCGCGCCTGCGTTCGTCGTGGCGCCTGAAGGCGGCGCCGTTGTCGTCTTTGTGGTCATCGGCCTCCCTGACCTCGCCGTGATCCAAACCATGCCCTGTTCCTGAGTTGTGAACGGTGGACCGATCGACGAGCGACGCGATTTCGGGCGCGCGCACCGCGAGCGCCGTGAGAATCTGCGTCTCCACGATCGTCGTCGCCGCGCCGTTGGTTGGGAGCTCCAGGACCGCGAACAGCAAATTTAGCGCGCCTGTTGACCCGGGTGAACCGTCCACGACCCGTTGCACTAAACTCTCCACGCAACTCTTGAAGTGCCACCGCACCGCCGCGACGACGTCTTTGGGAAAGTTCTGAAGAAACGCCTCGCCGAACTTGGCGGCGGCGTTTTGGTGGGAACCCGCCGCGCGGTTTGGCGTTTTTGAACAAATCGTGTGCGAGTTCGCGTCGCGTCGTCCAGAAAGCGACCCGCCAACCTCCACGTCCCCAAGCACGAGCTGCACGACGAATTCGGGTGCGGCGCCTATGTGCGCTGCGAGCGTCACCCACTCCCGGCCGGCTTCGATCTGCGCCGGGGAGGCGTCAGGCCCGAGGCCGTGCGCGGCGAGGAGCAGCCTTCGGGCTAAGTTAACCCGCGACGTGGGGACAACCGCGGCGTTTGGTTCCTCGCTTTGACTCGGCAACAACGGCCGTAACAAGTTGACGTTCGCCAGTGCGCGGTACCCTGCGGCGAGACGACGTGCGGCACGCAAGCCCTCTGCGGAAAGGACATCAGCGGCGCCGAGATCGAACCTGCCGTTGTGTTGCGCGAACATTCGCCGCAGCGTGTGTCTCGCCGCCAAACGAACAGGCGCGACGTCTGGGTTTGAGGTTTCGCCCACCGTCATCATCGGCACCAACACCCTCGCCGCCGCCCCCGCGAGTTGCGCGACGTCGTCCATGCGCCCGCCCACGATGTCCGCGCCTAGGGTTTCCGGGGCGAGCGATGCGACGCAGGCCAGGTGTGCGACGCCGGATGCATGCTGCGAGTCACCTGACAAGTTTTCGCCCGACGCCGTCGAATCAAGCGCCGCGAAAAACGCCCCCACGCCGCTCGTCTCGCGCGCCACAGCCTCGGCGAGCACCAAAACTTGTACCGCGAGCTTCACCCGGGCCTTGCGCCACTTCCTGGCGGCGGGGGATGAGGAGGCAGGGCGTCTTGTGTGATGTAGTGAGTGATCCATAGCGCCATTCGCAAGCGCGCCATTCGCATCACCCGCGCCATCCTTCGCGCCATCGACGTCTTCGCCATCGATCGCCGGCACACCGACTTTGATCCAATACGCCGCCGCATTGAGCGGGTGTTCGTTGCCCGTCACGGCACGCCTGGAAAGCAAGTCCTCCACCGTGAGTAGCTTCCGCTCAAGCGCCCACCGCGCCCAGTGCAGTGTGCCGATTAATGCGCGCATCCACTGTTCTCCTGCGTCCAGGTTTTTACGCGCGGAAACTCGGGTGAGCTCAACATCCACGTCGCTACTCGCGTCGCCGGCAAAAGCGTCGCCGAAGGAAAAAGAAAACGTATCGGCGTCGTGCATAAGCGCTTCCGGGGTTGGCAGGGAACCGGCAACCCTAAACGGCCAGAAACCGTCAAGCGACGCGAAGTCGTCGTCGGGTTTTGTAAGGGTACCAGCGGAGTCTCCGCTTTTCGCCGAATTTTGAGAATACTTCGCCCGTTGAGTGGTGACCCAGGCCCACGGCGAGATGTAACCCGGCGTGCGCTGCACGAGCGCGCTGAACGCGAGCTGCGACTCGAGTCTCGCGCGAGTCTCAACCCGCGCCGTGCCGGTTGCGAAGATCCAGGAAGTAAGGCGAGGGAGCGTGCCGAAGGATCCGCCTCGCGCGGGGTTTTTGTTTTTTGTGGAGGAAGCGTCGTCCCCCCCTGACCCGGCGTGCCTTCGACTTAAGGCTGTGGCATGCCTCGCGCACGCCCTGGTAGCCGCGCGCGCCAGCAGCGCCCCCGCCTCAGCAGTCCCGGCGCCCGGCGGGTCGCGCTCCGCCAAGCGCAGACTCCGGAGCGACGTCTCCAGAATCTCAAGCGCGTGCGCCTCGGCGTGATCTGGGAACTGCCGCAGTTCGTTCAAACACAGCCTCAGCGCGACGGCGGCGCCGAGCCTTCGGTTTGGATCCGGGTGCGTCTGGAACGCGAACAGCCTGCGTAGCAGGGATGAAACGTTCACGGCGACGTTGTTTGCGGCGGAAGCGGAGGCGCTCGCGTTTCCTCGGCCTCCCCTCACGGCGCTCAAGTCCTCCGCCCCCAGCGAACGCACGCTCCACTTCAAGCACTCCGCGGCGAGTCCCGCGCACAAATAGCGTCTGTCTTTCCACTTCAAACCCTCCACGATCGCGTCCAACAGCGCCATGGTTTCCGCGGCTTCCCGAGCTTGGTTCCGCGTGAACCACCGAATAAGCTGCGTCGCGAGCGCGGAGAACAGCGTTTTCGTCACCGGCTCGGCATCGATGGCGAGCTCCAAAATCACGGGAAACAGTTTCTGGTACAACTGTGATTGTAAAAGAAAAGTGTCAGTCCAGTATGGGCAAACCGCGCGTCAGGATTTGGGAAATACAAACAAAAAGTACCTTGTGAAACGGCGTGGCTTCCCGCGCGTGGTCGCCGGCTTCGGGGGACCACCGCCGGGCGTTCCGGCCAACCATCAGCAACGTCACCGCGTGCAGGAACTCGGCGGCGGCTACTTTCGCGGCTCGGTCCGTGGAGGACAGCGCGACAAGGGAGACGTGCGGGATGATCTGGTCCAGCCAGATCGTGACGAAACACGATTCGCCAACCTCCACGTCCAGGGACACGCGCTTTTCGAAATCCCACAAAGCAGACGTGGAGGACGAAGTCAGTGCGGATGATGATGCTGATGCTGATGATTTGAGACGCGCAGAGACTCCAAACGTGTCATCATCAACGTCATCCACCAATACGTGCGCCACCCCACCCACCGCGCCCAGAATGCGCGCCACCCGGACGTCGACGTCCGCTTTGAAGTCCGCGAACCGATCCGCGATACGCGCGCTTTCCCGCGCGCTGTGATTGCAAAGAAAAGTGTCAGTCTTTCGTAATGTGTATGAGCAAACAGTTAGAGTAATCGGGCCGAACAGTGTTGGGATTTGGGAAAGGCCCAATACGTACCGCTTGGCGGCGCGGTACGCCGCGCCCGCGCCGTCCAGTTCCCCACCACCGTTTTCGTCTTCGTCGTCCCGAGACGTTTCTTTGGACGATGCGTTTGTGTGCTGCGCTCGGTTGACGTACGGGCGCAGCGAGTGTACCAGCGAGGGGAGCAAAATGGAAATCTCGGAAAGCGCGTGTCGCGAATCGTTTTTGTTTTGATCCGTCGCTTCGTCGTCGCCAAAGGTTTGGCGCTTCCACGTCCACTGCTCCAGCACCTCGAGCGCGGCGTCCGCGAGGGGCGGGTGCTGCACGCCCACGGCCAGGGCCGCCCGGAGCGCGGGGGCGAGCTCAAACGCGGTGAGCAGCCCGGCAGGCGCGGCGAGGAGCAGTTGCAGCGCGGACGCCCGAAGTTCATCGGAAAGACGTTGTGACCCGGCGAGCACGTCCAGCAGAAACGCGCGGCACGTCTCCTTCGCGGCGGCGGCGTCGCCGTCTCCGGTTCCGTCCGTGCCAGACAACGCGAAGAGCCCAGAGTCGTCCGCGGCGACCAACGCCGCTCTCGCGATTTTATAAAAACCAGAAAGCAACGGGTGCGCCGCGGAAAGCGCGGCGACGTTTTCGATGAGCGTGGTGAGCCACGGCTTGATGAAATGCGCGGGCGCGCCCGCCAAGACCTGCACGCACAGATCCACCAAGCACAGGAACGTCTGCATATCCCCTGGGTTTTGCGCGACCAGGTCTTGTCCTAGTTCCAGCGCCAGCGCGGTTTGCGTGGTGTCGTCTTCCGATTGATTTTCGTTGGCGGGTTCGTTTTCCACAACGGGGAGCCCGTTCTGGCGAACCGGCACAACCCCGAGCTGAAGCGTTTGACAAAGTTGCAGCACTTCCCGGATAAACGCGCGGTACGCGACCTCCGCGGCGGCGCTGGACGGGGAAATACTTTCCTCGGTTTCCTTTTCGGTGCCATCCGACCGGGAAGAAACATCCGAGCGCTGCGAGTCTGCGAGTAGTTTTTTCCCCGAGCGTGACGAAAGCGATAAGGACCTACTTCCCTTAAAACCGGAAACCCCGTCCGAATCCGCGCCGCCGCAAATAAACGTCCACAGGGTTACGTACCTCGGCCAGAGCGGTGTCGGCGCGGCGCGGAACACAGCTGAGTCGATGGGGTCGGGCGGCGCTACTCGCAGCGTCAGCGCGAGTAACGGCCGCGCGATTTTGGAAAGCACTTTCGCAAGCGTGACCGCCCCGCCCGTCTCAACGAGCGCGTCGAAAAGCTCGCAAAGCCGGAACCGCAGATCCTCCCGACTCTTCTCCCCAGCCACGAAGTAGTGTTCCCAGCACCACCGCGTGACTTGCGCTATTTGTTCAAGCGCCGTGTTTGGTACTTGCACTTGATTACCCGATTCGGCACTGGATGACATACTGCACCGCGCTAAAATCAAATCGGCGTACGCGCCCAACACCGCGATTTGTCGCTCCATGGCTTCGTACCGCCGATCGAAGTCGTTGTCCCCTTCCACGAACGACTCACCAGACGTGGTCCACCTGGAAACGCGGTGCAACATCTGGTCGGGATCGAAGTGCACCGAGCCGCCTGGCACGATAAAAGCCGAAAGTGTCAGTCTCGTATGCGCAATCGCAGAGGCGGAACGTGTTGGGTGGGAAATACGTACACGCGAAACCGCCAACCGCGGCGCCCGCTTTCGCCAGCTTACCAACCGCCCGCACCGCGACCGTCCGTTCCTTCGCGGAGGTTTCCTTCGCGTCCATCAACAAAAGGGCGTGTTTCGAGAGCTGGCACCAAATGGACGCGCGCTCCGGTTCGGGGGCGCACGTTGGATCCGCCAACGCGGACGCGGTGCTCGTTAGAAACGCGTCAAGCGCGGGCGCAGCGGCTTGCCGGATGTTTTTGTTGCAGCTCGTCCGGCAAAGAAGCAGCGCGCTGAAGTACTCCACGGCGTGCGTAAGCATACCTGGCGGGCTGATGAAGGATAAGCAATGCTCGGTGACCATGCGCAGTGCCGCGCGCGTGACGTCGCTGCGCTGGCCGGAACTGGGAAGCGCGAGCGCGGCGAGCGTTGCGTTTGCGATGCGACGCCGCGCCGCGTCGTCCACGGGACCCACGGCCGTTTGTGTTGGTGCGAAAGAGTCGAAAGAGTTTACGTTTGCGTTTTCGAAAATACGCGCCGAACGTCGCAGCGCGGAAAGCGCCGATCCGATGGCGTCGAACGCCTCCGCGACTAGCGTCGCGGATGACGAAGCGTTGTTTTTCGAATCCGCCGTCAAAAGACCGACCCGCAGAAGCCACGACGGCGTGGGCGTGGGCCTTTCTTTTTCTTTTTCGTGGCCTTTATCGGATGGAGCGTCGTTCGCGAAGTCAACATCGAGGCCGGCCTCCTCCTCCTCCGTGTTTTGCGTCTGACTCTGCGTGTCTTCGTCCGCCGCGCCTGTGTGTTTTTTTTGTGCAGACACGAACTCTTCGTACTGCGCTTGGAACTCGAAGGAAAGCGGGTGCACTTTTTCTTCTTTTCCGTCGCCGCCCGCGCGACCCCCCGCCCCCGTCCCGTCGTGCATCGCCGCGATGGCGCTCAGGATGTTCGCCTTGACCCGTTGGGTGTTCGCCGTGTGCCTTTCGAAGTCAACACGGAGCTCTTTCGCGGTTGCGATTGTTTCGGGTGCGTTGGCTTGAAGCGCCCTGAGTTTGAACAACACGGCGAGCGGCACGAGGGACGCCGCCTTGACCGTTTTCGAGGTCCCGCGTTCCGTGCGGAACGTGCGTAGACACTCCTTCTTCACGTCCTGCGCGTAAGGCTCGGACGCCGCGGTACCTATACGTGCCAGCCAGTGCGCAACGAGCTCGAACAACTTGGCCCTGCCCGCGGTGACGCTCGCGGGCGGCTTGCTTTGCTCGCGCGCGTTTTCCAAAACACGAAGCGCCCCGACGGGCAGATCCTTGGACAGGAACACGCAGGACGCGCCAGGGAGCTCATCGCACGCGAGGTGGTCCAGCACGTCCTTTATCTCGTCGATTAACGTGACGGGGGTGTCGTGCGACTGCCCGGCGTTTCCAGACACCACACCTGCGAGACGCTCCAGCAGGTCGCGAAGAGAATGCGTCGCCATCGCGACGGGCCAGATCTGCCAGGCGAGTGCCTAGAGTGCCCACTTTAAATCCTAGCTTGCCCTTCGCGTGTTCTTCTCGTGGTCAACTCTAGTCGCACGCGGTCATCACCCGAAACAACGCGCGACCCTGGAACGCGCGACCGAGGGGGTTTTACCACGATACCGCGCGATACGCGTCACGCTACCTCGTGCCGCAGTGTGTGCGCGAAGCGAAGTGCCAAAAGCTACGATGTGTGAGTGCCAAGAAAATACTTTGGATTCGCTCCAAAACTTTTCAACTTTTCCACTCGCGAAAAGGGTTTGTCTGTAATCGATCGCGCGCGCGCAACACACGGCGGGCGCTTGTGTCCGGCACCAGGTGCACCAGGTTTCCTCGCTCCATCGAACTCGCACCCGCGCGATGTTCGCTCGCGGAGCCGGTTGTTTGGCGCACGGCGTACGGGTCGCGGCCGCGGCGTCCCCCCGATTGCAATTTGGCGGGCCTACTTTGCTTGGCGTTTCCGCGATCGCGAACGAGTGCGTTCGCCCCACGCAAGTCGCGGCGGCGCGCGTGTTCGGCCGCGCTGTGGTGAGGCGCGGGTGCGCCTCTGAAGCCGCGGCCGGTGCCGCTGCGAAGGAAGAGCCCACGGTGATCAGCAGGGTGGTTGACACCGTTTCCGCCGCAGGCACGGCGCTGGGGTGCCTTGTCGCGACCGGGGTTGGCGTGTCCTGGTACTTGCAAACCACGGGTGAGTTGGAGAAGACCGTGCAGGCGGGTGGGCATTGCCCATACGTCCTGAAAGGCACACCAGCAGAACAGGTCGTGGACTTGTTGTTCCACAACCTTGTGGAATTTCGACAATGGACGGACCAGCAGGCGCACACCTACCTAGACCCGGTGAGCGACAAGCTGCTTCCGGACCACCCGCCCGAGATTACGTACGTGCCGCACACGTTGGTTTTAGATTTGGACGACACCCTGATTCTCAGCGACTGGCGACGCGAACGCGGGTGGCGGGTGTTCAAACGACCAGGGGCGAACGACTTCATTAAACACATGGCGCAGTTCTACGAAGTCGTGGTGTTTTCGGAACAACTCAGTACGTACGTGGATCCAATCGTGGAGAGACTTGACCCGTCGCATTTCTTAGCCGGCCGTTTGTACCGGGAAGCCACGCAGTACAAGAACGGCGAGTACCTAAGAGACCTGTCCAAGCTAAACCGGAACATAGGGAAAGTTATTTACGTCACCGCCAAACCCAAAACGTCGATGCAACAGGAGAACGTGGTGCAAATCAACCCGTACCGGCTCGCGGGCGGGGAGTTCACGTCCACGTCGAGTTCGTCTACATCGGGTGACGACGAAACGCGCGTGGACACCGAGTTGCTGGACCTGATGCCTTTTCTTGAATCCATCGTGCGCCTTAACGTAGAAGACGTCAGAGAGGTGCTGGAGAGCTACAAGCAGGAGCAAAAGAAAACAGGCCTTTCCGTGCCTGAGATTTTCCGGAACCGCCAAACCCGGTTCCAGCAAAACAGGCGCGCGCAGCACAACAGCGCGGGCGGGTTCAAGCGCGAGAAGAAATGGGGGCGGTAGGCTGGGGACACTTTGTATTGCAAACACTTACAAGCGTATGTAACGGGGTTTGACGTGCTTACCAGTCACAAGAGTTTCGGACTCCGTCGCTGTGCCGCAAAATGCCTGGCTGCGCCCTCCTAATACCTGAAATCTGCAGCACGCCGCGACTCTCCGCTAAAAGCGATGATGGCGTCGACGTGGAGCCATTGTTCAAGGCTGTGTGGTACTCGTACCTGCGTGCCGTTGGGAACAGTAAGTCTCTCGGAGCTAAGGGACGTCGTGGATACTCGGGTATTGCTTGACACGAACGTTTGGGTTCGCTCGGACGAAACGCAGGTGCCCGACTCCGGAGTCGCAGCACATCCGTTTAACAGTTGCGCAGCCTCTCGCGCCGACGCAAGAAACGCCGACGTCATGTCCGCCGCGATGGCCAAGCTCCACTGGATCGACGCGTATAACTTCGCGAGGGTCAATCCCGGCCAAGCATCCGCTGCGTTGCTGCTAGCGTGGCCGCTGTTCATCGCCTTCGCGGCGGTGCTCGTGGCGCTGTCGCCCGTGGTTTTCCCGGGCGCCATGATCGCGTCGTACGTGTTGAAGCACACCAACGCGCCGGCAATCGAAAAGCCCAAGCCCAAAGCAAGCGTCGGCCCTGGGGCCAGCTACGCGGAGATGTACCCCGAGGTCACGCCCAAGCAGAACCTTCGTAAGTGTGCTTTTCCGGCGACCCACCCTGTTTCGATCGAATCGGACGCCCCGCGATGGCCTTCGCCAGCGCGTCGTCTCTCCTCTCGAACCGCCATCCACCGAAAGCGCCCCGACTAAAAAACTTCGGAGATTTCTGACAACAAGCACGATTTTCCTTCTCTGACCTCCCGTCTACCCCCCCCTCCCATCTCGCCACCTCTCATCAACAGCTCCCGTGCCCAAGTACGCCACGTGGGTCGACCCTGTCAAGCCCACCGCCGCGTTCGCAATGATCAACAAGATCATGGAGGAAAGGATCATGGTCATCGACGGCGCCATGGGCACCGCGGTGCAGGCGTACAAGCTCAAGGAAGAAGACTTCAGGGGCGAGAGGTTCAAGAACCACACCCACGACCTGAAGGGCAACAACGACATCTTGGTGATCACCCGCCCCGACGTTGTGGAGGAGATCCACATGAAGTACCTCGAGGCTGGGGCGGACATCATCGAAACGAACACGTTCAACTCCACGATGATCTCGCAGCTTGATTACGAGCTGGACCAGAAGGACGTCGTGTACGACCTGAACAAGATCGCGGCGCAGCTCGCCAAGAAGTGCTGCGTGGCGATGACCAAGAAGGACCCCACGCGGCCCCGCTTCGCCGCGGGTGCGGTGGGCCCCACGAACAAGACGCTTTCCGTGTCTCCGTCCGTGGAGAACCCCGCATTCCGCGGGTGCACCTACGACGAGATCGTCACCGCGTACTACGAACAAGTGGAGGCGCTCGTCGACGGTGGCGTTGACATGCTGCTGGTTGAGACCATCTTCGACACCCTGAACGCCAAGGCTGCGATGTTCGCCATCGACAAGTTCTTCGCGAACTGGGGCCAGAAGATTCCCGTCTTCGTCTCCGGTACCATCGTGGACAACTCCGGCCGCACTCTCTCCGGCCAGACCAACGAAGCGTTCTGGAACTCCATGTCCCACTCCAAGCCCATCGCGATCGGTCTTAACTGCGCTCTCGGCGCCAAGGACATGGTTCCCTACATCGAAAACCTGGCCAAGGCTGCTGACTGCTGGGTGTTCTGCTACCCCAACGCCGGGCTCCCCAACGCCATGGGTGGCTACGACCAGAAGGGCCACGAGATGGCGGGTGACTGCCGCGTGTTCCCCGAAAAGGGCCTGATCAACGCCATCGGCGGCTGCTGCGGTACCACCGAGGACCACATCGGCGAGCTCGCCAAGATGGTGTCGGAGTTCAAGCCCCGCAAGAAGCACCCCGTCAAGGACCTCATGCGCCTCTCCGGCCTGGAGCCCTTCAACTACGACCCCAACGTCAGCGACTACCGCAAGACGTTCATCAACCTCGGTGAGCGCTGCAACGTCGCGGGCTCCACGATTTTCAAGAAGGCCATCGTCGACGGCAACTACGAGAAGGCTCTCGCGATCGCCCTCAAGCAGGTCGAGAACGGTGCCCACGTCATCGACGTCAACATGGACGACGGCCTCATCGACGGCGAGGCCGCGATGACGCGCTTCGTGAACCTCATGGTTTCCGAGCCCGACGTGTGCAAGGTCCCTTTCATGATCGACTCGTCGAAGTTCCACGTCGTCGAGGCCGGTCTGAAGTGCAGCCAGGGCAAGTGCATCATGAACTCCATCTCTCTCAAGGGTGGCGAGGAGGAGTTCCTGAAGCACGCCACGGTTGTCAAGCGCCACGGCGCCGCTGTCGTGGTGATGGCGTTCGACGAAGAGGGCCAGGCCGCTACCGAGGCTGAGAAGGTGCGCATCTGCATGCGCGCGTACAAGCTCCTCGTCGAGAAGGTTGGCTTCAACCCCCAGGATATCATCTTCGATCCCAACATCCTGACCATCGGTACTGGTATGGAGGAGCACAACAACTACGCCGTCGACTTCATCAACGCCACTCGCGAGATCAAGCGTTTGTGCCCCGGATGTAAGATTTCGGGGGGCGTGTCCAACCTCGCGTTTTCCTTCCGCGGCAACGAGCCCGTGCGCCGCGGGTTCCACTCCGCGTTTTTGTACCACGCCTGCAAGGCGGGCATGGACATGGGCATCGTGAACTCGGCGCAGGTCGAGGAGGATGTGTACGAGAAGATAGACAAGACCCTCCTCAAGCACGTCGAGGACGTGCTGTTCAACCGTGACCCCGACGCCACCGAGGCGATGCTCAACTTTGCCGCGACCCTGGACGCCAAGTCCGGGCCCTGCGCGCTCAAGTACAAGGAAGGTTGCGGCCCTGCCCCCGCCGCCGCGCCTCTCTTCGTCGCTTCTCCCAAGGAGAACTACACCAGCGAGAACAAGATCGCGCCTAAGCCCGCGTCTGAGCTCCCTCCCGTGCCCAAGTACGCCACGTGGGTCGACCCTGTCAAGCCCACCGCCGCGTTCGCAATGATCAACAAGATCATGGAGGAAAGGATCATGGTCATCGACGGCGCCATGGGCACCGCGGTGCAGGCGTACAAGCTCAAGGAAGAAGACTTCAGGGGCGAGAGGTTCAAGAACCACACCCACGACCTGAAGGGCAACAACGACATCTTGGTGATCACCCGCCCCGACGTTGTGGAGGAGATCCACATGAAGTACCTCGAGGCTGGGGCGGACATCATCGAAACGAACACGTTCAACTCCACGATGATCTCGCAGCTTGATTACGAGCTGGACCAGAAGGACGTCGTGTACGACCTGAACAAGATCGCGGCGCAGCTCGCCAAGAAGTGCTGCGTGGCGATGACCAAGAAGGACCCCACGCGGCCCCGCTTCGCCGCGGGTGCGGTGGGCCCCACGAACAAGACGCTTTCCGTGTCTCCGTCCGTGGAGAACCCCGCATTCCGCGGGTGCACCTACGACGAGATCGTCACCGCGTACTACGAACAAGTGGAGGCGCTCGTCGACGGTGGCGTTGACATGCTGCTGGTTGAGACCATCTTCGACACCCTGAACGCCAAGGCTGCGATGTTCGCCATCGACAAGTTCTTCGCGAACTGGGGCCAGAAGATTCCCGTCTTCGTCTCCGGTACCATCGTGGACAACTCCGGCCGCACTCTCTCCGGCCAGACCAACGAAGCGTTCTGGAACTCCATGTCCCACTCCAAGCCCATCGCGATCGGTCTTAACTGCGCTCTCGGCGCCAAGGACATGGTTCCCTACATCGAAAACCTGGCCAAGGCTGCTGACTGCTGGGTGTTCTGCTACCCCAACGCCGGGCTCCCCAACGCCATGGGTGGCTACGACCAGAAGGGCCACGAGATGGCGGGTGACTGCCGCGTGTTCCCCGAAAAGGGCCTGATCAACGCCATCGGCGGCTGCTGCGGTACCACCGAGGACCACATCGGCGAGCTCGCCAAGATGGTGTCGGAGTTCAAGCCCCGCAAGAAGCACCCCGTCAAGGACCTCATGCGCCTCTCCGGCCTGGAGCCCTTCAACTACGACCCCAACGTCAGCGACTACCGCAAGACGTTCATCAACCTCGGTGAGCGCTGCAACGTCGCGGGCTCCACGATTTTCAAGAAGGCCATCGTCGACGGCAACTACGAGAAGGCTCTCGCGATCGCCCTCAAGCAGGTCGAGAACGGTGCCCACGTCATCGACGTCAACATGGACGACGGCCTCATCGACGGCGAGGCCGCGATGACGCGCTTCGTGAACCTCATGGTTTCCGAGCCCGACGTGTGCAAGGTCCCTTTCATGATCGACTCGTCGAAGTTCCACGTCGTCGAGGCCGGTCTGAAGTGCAGCCAGGGCAAGTGCATCATGAACTCCATCTCTCTCAAGGGTGGCGAGGAGGAGTTCCTGAAGCACGCCACGGTTGTCAAGCGCCACGGCGCCGCTGTCGTGGTGATGGCGTTCGACGAAGAGGGCCAGGCCGCTACCGAGGCTGAGAAGGTGCGCATCTGCATGCGCGCGTACAAGCTCCTCGTCGAGAAGGTTGGCTTCAACCCCCAGGATATCATCTTCGATCCCAACATCCTGACCATCGGTACTGGTATGGAGGAGCACAACAACTACGCCGTCGACTTCATCAACGCCACTCGCGAGATCAAGCGTTTGTGCCCCGGATGTAAGATTTCGGGGGGCGTGTCCAACCTCGCGTTTTCCTTCCGCGGCAACGAGCCCGTGCGCCGCGGGTTCCACTCCGCGTTTTTGTACCACGCCTGCAAGGCGGGCATGGACATGGGCATCGTGAACAGCGCACAAGTAGAGGAGGATGTGTACGAGGACCTGGACAAGGAACTGCTGGAGTACGTCGAGGACGTGCTGTTCAACCGCTGCAGCAACGCGACGGAGCGCATGCTTCAATTCGCGGCGACTTTGGACGCCAAGTCCGGGCCCACGAAGCTCCGCAAGAAGAGCGCCGCCCCGGGAGGCGCCGGTGCTGCGAAGGCGGACACCAAGGCGTGGCGGAACCAGCCCGTGGGCAAGAGGCTGGAGCACGCGCTTGTTAAAGGCATTGACGAGTTCTGCGTCGCTGACACGGAGGAGTGCCGCGTGAACGGAGACTACCCCGGCCCGCTGCAGATCATCGAAGGCCCTTTGATGGACGGCATGAACGTTGTGGGCGATTTGTTCGGCGCCGGTAAGATGTTCCTTCCCCAGGTGATTAAGAGCGCGCGGGTGATGAAGAAGAGCGTGGGGCACTTGCTTCCGTTCATGGAAGAGGAGCGGCTGGCGAACGGCGGAACGGGCGAGGCCGCCAACGCCGGGGTTTTCCTGATCGCCACGGTCAAGGGCGACGTGCACGACATCGGCAAGAACATCGTGGCCGTGGTGTTGGGGTGCAACAACTTCAAGGTGATCGACATCGGGGTGATGTGCCCTAAACAAAAAATAATGGACGCGATTAAGGAACACAAAGCCGACATCGTGGGTTTGTCCGGCCTCATCACCCCGTCCCTGGACGAGATGGTGGACATGGCCAAAGCCATGGAGGACGCGGGTTTAAAAATACCGCTCCTGGTGGGCGGCGCCACCACCTCAAAGATGCACACCGCCGTGAAGGTCGCGCCCAGCTACAGCGGGGGCGTGATCCATGTCCTGGACGCGTCAAGAGCGGTACCGGTTGCGCAAACCTTGATGGACAAGAACAAAAGAGGCGAGTACCTCGAGGACATCGCGGAGACGTACGCGGAGATGCGGGAGGAGTTCTACGCCGGGTTGGAGGACCGCAAGTACTTGACGATTCAGCAGGCGAGGGAAACCGCTCTGGCCGCCGCGGTTGACTTCACGTCACCCGAACACCTCCCCGTGACCCCCAAGTTCGTGGGGGTCAAGGCCTTGGTGGACGTGCCTATCGCTGACGTCATCGACTACATCGACTGGAACCCGTTTTTCCAGGTCTGGCAGTTGCGCGGGCGCTACCCGAACCGAGGGTACCCAAAGATTTTCAACGACGACGCCGTCGGCGAGGAGGCGAAGAAACTTTTCGAAGAAGCGCAGACCATGCTCAAGATGATCATGGACAAGAAGCGGTTGAAGCTCAACGGCTTGATTGGCTTCTACCCCGCGAACACGGTCGGGGACGATATCGAGATCTACGCGGACGAGACCCGCGGGGAGAAGACGCACACGTTCCACACCCTGCGCCAGCAAGCGGAGAAGGACGTGGAGGAGCCGTACATGGCGCTTTCGGATTTCATCGCGCCTAAGTCCTCGGGCGTCAAGGATTACCTCGGCATGTTCGTCGCCACCGCGGGCATCGGGCTTGACGAGCTCGTCGCGGAGTACAAAGTCGCGAACGACGACTACTCGTACATCATGGCCGAAGCGCTGGCGGACCGTTTGGCGGAGGCGTTCGCGGAGCTGATGCACGAACAGGTTCGGAAAGACCACTGGGGGTACGCGAAAGACGAAGCCTTCAACTGCGACGACTTGCTCAAGGTGAAGTACCAAGGCATCCGCCCCGCGCCCGGGTACCCGACGCAGCCCGACCACACGGAGAAGGGCACGATGTGGGACCTGATGGACGTGGAGAAGGAAATCGGGGTGGAGCTCACGGAGAGTTTCGCCATGCTTCCGAGCGCGTCCGTCTCGGGGATGTACTTCGCGGGTAAATCGTCCACGTACTTCAACGTCGGGAAAATCCCCACGGATCAGGTCAAGGAGTACGCCGACCGCAAAGGACAGGATTTCAAAACCGCGGAACGGTGGCTGTCACCCATTCTATCGTACGAGCCGTAAGGGTTCGATTCGAAGGGGGAAAAGGGGATTTTAAGTTCGCGTGGGTTCGTTGTCCACCAGAACTAGTACATACGCAGGTGACTATTGTTGCAAATAAGTCACGCTGGGGACGAAAGCCGAACGCGGGCTCGCGAAAATGTGCGCCCGTCGGCCTCGTCGACGACGTTTTGTTTTTCCAGGCGGTGATTCTTTTCATTTTAATTTCAATTTATTCATCGCTCACTTTTGTGGTAGAATTACAACAAGCCCGGCGTGCCGACCGGCTTATATTGCGCACGGAACGTCCTCTCTCCGCCGCGAAAACAAACGGGCATCGATCCTCGCCAAAAGTCCCATTCGCCTTCGCGGAAATTTTGCCAATCACTTTATCGTCCTATCAACGCCCACCCCCCGCGGCTTGCAGGTACTCGCTTGTTTGCCCTCCGAAAGACACCCACGTGTTCGTGTCGTCGTAGTACCCCCACTCGTCGGCGTCGGCGGCGGTTTCTGTGTACCCGGCGCCCGTGTCCGCGCCGAGGCCGTCCAAAAAGTCATCCTCGCTTGGCAGCTGCGATTTTAAAAACTCAACCTCCTCCCGGTTCCCCGACGCGTCATCCCCGAACGAAACCCAGTTCCCGTTTTCGTCGACGTATCCCCAGTCCTCGTCATTGTCATCAGGCCCGTCCAAACTCTCGTAAGCGGCGCCTCCGCCGCCCTGCCACGCCGGCGTCCCGGGCGGAAGCGGCGGCTGGAACGATTCGTGTCCGCCGCCGCCAAGACGCATGCGCCCCATCGCGACGCCCAACCCGCCCGACCCGCCGCCCGGCACGAACGCCGCCGCCCCGGAGTTCATGGAGCCAGGGCCGGCCGACCCGCCGTGCCTCTGGGGAGGGCCGCCTGGAACGGCGCCGGGCGGGTTGTCCTGCTTTTGGGGGATGGAAGACGAGGCGCGAGATTTTGTCAATTTAATTGTGTCATTTTTGTCCCAGATCTGGCGCCGCGTGCTGTGCCCACTTGCGGGATGACGTCGTGGTTCGTGGAGCCGCGGTCTCGTGGGGCGTGATCCGAGGTTTCCCGATTCTTCTTAGCAAAGATCCCGACGGTGACCGCGGTGTGTCCCGACGTGAACCGCGGTTACCGTTGCGCGCACGCACCTTGGGCCGAACGTGGTCGTATCGACACTTATCCCCGTACGCGCAGTTCCCCGCGAGGTAGTACGTGCACACCGTGGATTTAGGCGCATCCATCTGATGGCTGAACCGACACCCGCTTCCGTTTCTACACGCGCCGTGCAGGAAGTACTTGCATATCTCTCGCGAGGTCATCCGGAGCTCTCGTGGACGCGAGGGGTGTGGCGACGGTCACCCAAGGTCCGCGTGTGTCTTGAATGGGGACGTGAAGAGGAGTCGGAAGGGAACAGAGTCTCAGAGATCTTTAAAACGGACACTCGCTTGTTTCGCTTTTTCATCGTCACACCGTGTCTCAAGACACACTTTGGGCCGCGCTCGCGGCACTCGCGCGCCTCCGAGCCGCGGGTCTTCTGGTGTCCGGTACGAGCCTCCCTGCTGGTTGGTACGGAAACGTACGATGCGTGATGACCGGGTTCAATCCTCGCGGTCGGTGACGCGGTTCACGTCCGGCGGGGTTGTGGATTTTTCCATCCCTGACGAAGCTGCTGGTTCGGGAAGAGTCGTGTCAGGTGGTGGTGTGTCAACATCCCGGAGCACGGCTGCAGCACAAGCGCAAGGTCCAAACACAACACCTAACACCCAACACCCATCCACGCTGAACGCCACAAACGTCGGGTTCCGCATGCTGCGAAACGCGGGGTGGCGGGTTGGGACGGGCCTGGGCAGACAAAATCAGGGCGCCATCGAACCGGTGCGGGTGGTACAGAAAACGTCGCGAAGAGGCGTGGGCGCGGCGGAGGCGGAGAGACGCGTACTGAATGTGGTGGGAGAAGAAAGAAAAGCAGCAAGGCAGGTCGAACCGGGAGGAGGAGTTTGGAAAAACAACAAAGCAAAAGAAGCTGAGCTTACAGAGAAAGGAAAAACGAAGACCAGCGCGGACAACGTCGGCGACGCGAAGAAGCGCGGGCGCGACGAAAGAAACGCCTTCGCCAGGGCGGCGGCGAACGATCTCAACTCCAGCGGAGATACGATCGATTTCAATCCGTTGCTTCGTGGAAGGCGGTCCGGACACGTGTCGCAGAATAACCCACTGCGAGGGCTGTTTTGAGACGGTGCTATGTTCAGCAGTAGTGTATAGTCTTTGTTTAGTAGTGGTAGTAGTGGTAGTAGTGGTAGTTGGGGATTCAGCGAAGGCCCGTGGGGATTCGATGGGGATTCATCCCCATCGAATCCCAATAGTCTACCGTACCCGCTGTTGTTTACCCATGATAAGTCGCGTTCACCGTCGCCTCGCCGTTCCCGTCGCCCACGGCTTCTGCGCCTCGAACTCGTCCCCGGAATCGTCCACGCTCCCCGTGGGCGGCGGAAGGTGTTCATCCCCCGGGACTTCGAAGGTCATCATCGCAGGCAACAACCCGGTGTTCATCAGGGTTTCAATCATCGGCCCCCTCAGTAACGACGTTGCCACTTTTTCTTTCCCGCTCGTAAGCAACACGCGCAGCACGCCGTTTCGAAGCACGCCTTTCACGACCCCCGAGCGCAACATCTCCTTCGTCAGCTCGGGTCGGTCAAGCAGCGCGTCCATCAAATCCAGGTCCAACACGCGGTCGATCATTCGCTTTTCAATCAACACTTTCAACACGTCCGCGCTTTCCGTGACCAAAACCTTGCCCACGCCGCTCTCCACGAGCTTAACCGCCAGCGCACCGCCGTCCGCGAGCATGCGCTTCGGGAACCCTTGCGCGAGAAGCGCGGCGACGACTCCGGCATCCAGCAACGCCTCGCCGGTACCGCCGATTTTACCAAGCTCCGCCAGCGACGCGCTACCGGATTGCTCCAGAAGCAAACCCACCTCCGCCGCCGCGAGCGGCGCTAGGGATTGAAACACCGCCTGCGACGCGACCGCGAACCCGATCAACTCTACAGGCACCGCGCTGTCCAGACGCGACATCAACTCAGACGGAATGAAGCGGCGCGCTTGCGCGAACGGGTCAATCTTGTTTTTATTTTTCACCGTGAAGGAATCGGCAGTCGTGGAAGCAGATGTGGAAGTGCCTGATGTACTTGTACCGCCTGCTGTACGTCGTGCGGTCGATCTCGCGTCGTAGTCAGCACTCGATTTCGTCTCGTCAATCTTCACCACGCACCCCGCCATCGTCGCCGCTGGCGCGCGGCTGTCCAGCTTCTGCATCTCGAACGCTTTCAGCCGCAGAGTTTCGGAAACCCGGCTTTTGTCGTGCGCCTTGATTTGCAAATTCAGATCGTACAGCCGTAAGCTCTCAATCACAATCGGGCCGGGCGCGCGGACGTACAGGTTGAACATCTTGCGGATGCCGTGGAAATCCAGTTCCTGGACAGTCACGCCGCCCAGACGAATGGAAACAACGCGCAACTCGCTTTTCGCTATGTCCCGGGTTCCCGGGTCCGTTTTCCAGTTATCGAGCACGGCGAGCAACGGCTGGAGCTGCGCGCGTAGCAACAGCTTCTCCACATGCATGCCGTCGCCTATTTGCAAATCGTGAATCACCACGCCGTCGGGGAAGAAACGCAGGGAGCCTTGGATTTTGACGTCCAGGCCTGTGATTTTCTCCAGCGCATCGACCACCAGCCCTCTGGACACCGCCCCGGGTGCGTCCCGCAAACTCCGGTCGAAGCTCCTGCGGCTTCTCCACCCCGCCTCCACGGCTACGCGGATAATACCGAGTGGGAACGCCACGTTCGTGTTTCCGGAGGACGACTTGACGCGAAAGGTTTCGGGAGATCTGGTTTCGGTCCCCCGAAGCTGACGTGTTTGGGGCCGCGAACGAGGCGCGGAAACTGCGGCGCGCCACTGGCGTTTTCCAGGCGCCGGCGCAAACGCAGGCGATAGCCCCCTTCCACTCGAGGAGGCCCCGCACCAATGCCGCGACGACATCGTAGTGTCGTCGCGCGCCTCCGGGACTGGAGCGGAGACGACACGTCCCGTTGCAAACACGTGGGTGAGCGCTCGAAAACGAACGAAACGAAAAGTTCTTATTTCGAAAAATCGAAAGCCTCTAGATCTGTCATCTGTGACCACACCACAACGACGCGCGCGCGCACAGAACCGTCCGCGATGGTCGTCGACGCGCCGCGCGGCGTCGAGACACGCGCGCGTAAGAGACGGCGGAACTTCGATGCTCAAGCGGGCGTCGTCATCCCCGGTCTTCCCTTCGAAGTCGTTGTCACGCACGTCCTCCGAGAAGAAAATCTACCCGATCCCGCGGACCTTGCGGTGCTTCGCGGCGCAAGTCGTGGGATGCGTGACGCAGTGGATGCGACGGGACGAAGAATTGAGGAGCTCGGTGAAGTTACCGCTGCTGCCCTTGGCTGTTTAACCACGCTTCGATGCCTGCTACGGCGAGGTCTTCTCGAGTATGAAGAACACCTGTGCCAGGCTGCGGCGAGGAGCGGACAGCTTGACGAGTTGAAGGCTTTGCGCGTGGAGAATTGCCAGTGGGACGAGGAGACTTGCGCTGGGGCGGCGGAGGGCGGGCATCTCGAGGTGCTGCAGTGGGCGCGCGCAAACGGATGCCCGTGGGATGCGAAGATGTTCGCCGCGGCGGCAGAGGGCGGACACCTTGCGGTAGTGCTAGCGCTGATAGACGAGGCGGGCTTAGACTTCAACAAGACGACGGATGACGATGCGCCGCTGGGCATGACGCCGCTGTTCCATGCAGCTCGAGAGGGCCACGAAGCGGTGGTGCGGGCGCTGACCAAGGCGGGCGTTGATGTCAACAAAGCGGAGAATAATGGCTTGACGCCGCTGTACATCGCCGCTGGAACAGGCCACGAGGTGGTGGTCTGGGCGCTGATCGAGGCGGGAGCGGACGTCAACAAGGCGAGGGATGACGGCGTGACGCCGCTGTTCATGGCTTCTCTAGATGGCAACGAGACGGTGGTGCAGGCGCTGATCGTGGCGGGCGCTGACGTCAACAAGGCGGCAGATGGCGGCACGACACCGCTGCACATCGCCGCAGAAATTGGTCATGAGCCTGTGGTTCAGATGCTCCGGGATGCCGGCGCCGTGTGACGACGGAAACGACGAGGCGCGCACGTGCAGCGATGAGCGAGTAGAGGTGAGCGTGCGATTGAAAAAATACCACGTAGTACGAAGTTCGTAGATGATCCGCTTCCAAGTTTTCCCTGGACTTTCGAACATCAATATTTACCCCTCGTACACCACGAACATATGAGGTCTGGTCGGTTGGGTGTGGTGGAGAGATCGACTTCAATTGCAGTGTATGCGCAGATTGACGCGTCTCGAAACCACGAAACGGCTTTTGTGAGGTGAGAAAAGGACGATTGTATTTTATTTCACTGGGTACGCGTCTCTCCAGCGACACCCCGTTTCTCCCCAAGGCGGCGGCGGGGGCGGGGGCGAGGCGGTTTTCCGTCCCCGGGAACGTGTCCGGGAATGCTTTGAGGATTTGCAGGTACCAAATGCTCCTATGGGCAGTTAGTCACGACCGCTTCCGTTCGCGACGCGCGTTTCAAAAAAAGCCACGCGAAAACCCCGGTCCCCACAAATATCCCAAACAGCGCGAGCGCGTCTCTTTCGATGAACTTGCGATTTTACATAAAAGAAAGCATCAGTCTTGTATGGGCAAACAGTGTGCCGTGCCTGGATTTGGGAAAGCCTTACACACGTACCTTGGGGTGCAGTCCGAAGGTGTTTAGGTAGGTCTGGCCTGACACGTCAACTTCGATCATGGTGCCTTCGAAATCGGTGTCGAACAGAAACACCTGGTTTCTCATTTCGTTGGAAAGCACCGCGCCCCAGGCGTACCGGTACGCGCTGAGCCACTGCAGCCACCGCAGCCATTCCGGGATGGAGTCGATTGCGATGAGAAACCCTCCGAACATCGCGCTTAGCAGCAGCGTAAACGTGCTTATTAGGTTCCCCACGGCGGGCGAGCCTTTGTACGCCAGGGCGATCAGGGTGGTCAACGAGACCGTACAGGTGACGAACAGCTCCAGGATCCCAAGGAACACGAAAAAAGCGCCCGCATCTTTCTTCAAGCCCATCATCGTGTAGAAAATCACCGAGTACAGCGCCACCGCGGGCGCTCGGAGCACGGCGATGTCCGAAACCAGCGACGCGATGACGTAAGACGCGCACCCGTGGTACCCGGACTTTATGTCCCGTTGACGCGCTTTCGCTTACGATAAATAACCGAAAGTGTCAGTATTGTGTGGGAACACGCAGAGGCGGGATTTGGGAAAGCCTTACACACGTACCTTCGCTCGCGAGGCGGTCGGACGCGGAGACGGAGGCTAGGCCGAAAAACACGAGCGTGAAGAACAAACCCCCCGCGCGGTTTTGGAACCCCGCTAGGGTCAGCGGCGAGGAAAGGTACTGCGATTGTAAAAGAAAAGTGTCAGTCTTGAGTCTTGAGTATGGGTGTACTGTATTGGGCGATGTATGGACAAACAGTCACCAGCTTCGGTAAAACAGAGCACTTGTGATGTATGTAGTATACTTCCTTTTAATGACGGCCGTGTACTCAAACAGTCACAGAGGGGCAGTAAACAGTGTTGGGATTTGGGAAACGCGCAATACGTACCAAACACCCGAGCAAAGTGCTCGTGCCTATTCCCACCAAAAGGTGCGCCACCGCCAGCGCCGGGTCCCTTAGCAACGTAACGAACGCCCTCCAAAGCAGCACCCGCATTTCGGTGGCGAAGGAACGCCACTTCTTTGGGTGAGGCCCTTGGGTCGTCTCCCGGTCGGAGGGATGAGGGGAGTCTTTGCGGGGTTTGGAGTCGTCTTTGGAGTCGTCTTTCGCGACGTCGTCGAGAGTCGCCGTGGGAAACGCGGGTGACGCGCCAATCAGCTTTTCCCGCATCAAGGAATCGCTCGCAACCTCCAGGATCCACTCGCTGATGTCGACCTGGTATGGGTCGGTTGCGTCGCAAGAGGTGTCGGGCAGCGGCGGGCCTATTCCGAGTTCCCGGAACCGAGCGGCAGCTTGGTTCGGGTTCCCGCGCCACAGCGTCGTACCCCCCAGCCCGAGCAACAGCACTTGGTCCATCTGCCGAAACGCCCGCGGCGAGGGCTGGTGCACGGAGAACACAACCACTCGCCCAGCGCCAGCGCTGGCAAGGTGTCGCAACGTCGTGATCATGGAGTTCGCCGCGGACGCGTCAAGACCAGACGTGGGTTCGTCAAGCGCCAAACAAGAAGGCGACGCCACGAGCTCCACCGCGACGGCGACGCGCCGGCGCTCGCCGCCGCTCACGCCGGCGCCGCCCGCTGCAGCGCGACTGATTGGATCGGAGGCTTTGATACCCGGCGTCTTGACTGAGTCACCCCCGGTTTCCAAATCGATTGAAGAAGCATCAGTGCCTTGCTTTTTCTTGTCGCCCACTGCCCCGGACCCTCGCCCCCCCCACCCGCCGAGTTTGCGCCCGCTCCCGCCCACCAGTGAGTCGCGCACGTTCGAAAGCCCCAGTTCTTGCAGCGTACCCGCGACGCGCGCGCGCTTCTCCGCTTTCGCCATGAACCAAGGCAGCTGCAACTCCGCGGAGTACATCACGGTTTCCTCCACGGTGAGGTACGACAGCAGGTGGTTGTCGTCCTGCGGGACGTACGCCACGGCGTTGGCCAGCTGCTTCGCCGTGAGCGAGGCGCCGCTTTTGCCGGTGAGAGACACGACTCCGCCGACTTTCGCGACGCCGGTAACGCTTTGTTCCGTCCGCCCGGCGAGCACGTCCAACAGCGTACTCTTCCCCGACCCGGACGGGCCCATAATGGCCATCATCTCCCCCCTTGTGCAATTCCCGGAAACGCGGCACAGAAGCATTTTACCTGTGATGGAAGGTTCCAACGTTCGGGCGTTCGTGGGTTCCAACGCGCTTGGTTTCTTTTGGAGAAGCGCGGAAAACGGGGACTTGAAAAAACCGAAAATGCCGCCGCCGCGTTTTGCCGCGCACGTCACGTCTGAGAACCAAAGTTCAGACGCACCCGCAGCGGCGGTTTCTTCCACGGCGTTCGCGTGGGTCACCGCGAGAAAAGCACGTCGTTTTTCGCGGTGCAGGTACCAGAATAGAACCAGAACTGCGGCGGCGATTATAGCGGATGGCGCGACAGCGGAGGCAATTGTGTTTGCTTTGTTGGCACCGCCACCGTCCCCACCGATCACCACACCATCAACTGTTAAGTCACCGAGGGCGGGGGCGGCGCTTTCCTCGGCGGTGAGTTGTGCACCCGCCACGGCGCGCAACAGCTCTTGCGCTTTGCTTCCCTCAGGAGCGTCCTCGGGGAGGACCGCGGCGGCGTCGGTCAGGTCGTCGAAGTTGGTCAGGTCGTTTGACTCGGGAGCGTCGGCGTCCGCGACGTCCAGCGTCTCGGTTTCTTCCGTGGGATTGTATTTCCGTTCCAGGCCGTCGATGCAGTCCGGTATATCGCCGCACTGCGACGCTACTTGCATCATCCCCATAAGCGTCACGCCGCCTTTGCGTTGTAACGTCGAAAGGTGCGTAAACGCGCACGACTCGAACGGAATTGAGGTGGCGCCTCGAACTTGGTAGCCTGCTTCCAGTAAGCGGTCTGAAAGGTCGCATATGCAGGAGTCGCACAAGCCGTCACCTTGGGTCCTCGGGTCGCACCGCTCCCCAAGGGTAGGGTCTACGCGCACGGTGGAGATGTCAATACTGCACGTCGCGTCCGAACCCTCGAACGGGCCGAACTGCGCGCGTACGGGGGGGGTGCACAGGAAAGCCACGAAAAGAAACGAAAGGACACGAAAGGAGCACAGGGTGGTTGCGTTTGTGTTTGTCATGACACGCGCCGGTCGGGTGATGCGCGGGGCACGCGAACGGGCACGTGAGGCGAACGCGAGAGCCATTGCCGATGGGGGCGTGACCCAACTTCACGCGCGCGGCGGTCGTGCCAGGCGGTCTCCCGAGAGTGGCGGCGTGTGCCCTTGGACAAACGAAAACGAGCAGAACCTGGCTGCCTGGGAATCGCCGAAAGTGCCAGCCAGCCTCGAAAAAATCAGGCTGCAGACAATGACAAAAAGTGGAAGACACAACGTGTCGCGCGGCGGGGTTGCGTCTCCCCGAGCGCGATGCCCCCTTTTTTCGGGTGGCCGCGGAAACCGCCGGCGGACCCGTACGGCAAGGTTGCGGAGCTTGCGAAGCTGACGTGCGAGACCCCGCCGTTCGGCACTGTTGGCCCCGATGCGGAGCTCGTTCGCGCGTTGAAACAGGAAGTGCGACGGGACGAAAACGCGATGGGCCGGGTACACGACGTGCTGTGTAAGGCGCTTGCGCACAAGGAGTGCGGCCCTCGATCGCACGCCGTGTCCGTGTTCGACATCCTGTTCCACCGGAGCGTGGTGTTCCGTTCGTTGGCGTTGGTGTCGCTTGATGTTTTTCTGCATTTAGGCGTGGGGACTGATGGGGACAACCATCCGCTTCCCGGGCCGCCAACAGAAACTCGACAGCTCATCGACAAAGCCGTGGCGGCGTTGGAATCCTGGAACGACAAGTTCGGTGTTCACCACCCACGGCTAGCACTGGCGGTGAGGTTCGCGAACGACTCGCTCGGGGCGGACGCCCCAGCGGCGAGGGCGGCGGCGACGCTAATTGCGAATCGCAAATCGCAGAGACGCGAAAACGCGCGGCTCGTGGAGCGGTGGCGCCGCGTCGAATTGGAGTTGCCGCGACTCACGACACTGGCGGAAGAAGCGATAGACTCAATGCGGTCGTGTTTGGGGGTGGTGTTGGGAGGGGGGGATGCGTGGGGCGATGCGTGGGGCGATGAGACACACGAAAACGAAAACAACGATGAAGGCGAGTGGGAGGACGTGGACGCGGACGGTACCGCGGATTCGGGTAACGCGGATGACAAGACATTCGCGAACGCATCGTACCCTAAAACTGTGTTACCTGAAGTGTTACCCGAAGTGTTACCTGAAGTGCCCATATCGGTCACGGAAACCCTCCAAAACCGCCAAGCACTCGCGACGCTTCGCCAAGCCTGTCTCCTCGCGAAGACGCGGTTTGTTCCCGCGCTCGCCGCGGCGTCGTCGCTGCTGGCGCGAATCGCACCCGACACGGAACTCGGCGCGCCGGGAGTCGCGGGGGAGGTAAGAGCCGCGGGGCTCAACACCATCGCCGATTTGAAGCGCGAGCTGTGTTTGTACATACGCAGGTGCGCCTCAGTCGGAATTTTGGAAGCGGGTTTGATGGGTGATACCGCTGTAGGTGCAGGTATAGACGATATAGGTACCGGCGATACGGATGGAACACAAGCGAACGCGGGTGCGGCGCAAACACACAGCGGCGCGCTGGTGGTGACCGTGCCTCGGTTGGTCGCCGCGCCGCCGCGCGACGAAGAAGAGACGCCTCAAGAGGGAGACACCGTGGCGCTGGATGCGCTGTTGGAACGCGCGCGAAGGCGCCGAGGAAGGCAAAACGCGGTGAGTGAACGCCCGAAACCGCGAGACCCCGGTACGCCGTTCTGGATGGGTCGGCCGTCGACATCGCAAAGCGCCGCCGCGAAAACCTCCGGTCTGGACGCTTCACTCGGGTCAGTTGACTCTCGCGCTCGCAAAATATTCGCCTCGAGGGAAGCGTCCAAACACAACCTATCGGTGATGCGGGAGCTCGGCGAATCCGGGGTGACGCACAGGGACGGGGTTTCCGGGTTTGGAAACGTCATGGGGCGGCGACGCGAACTCGAGGCGAACGAAGACGCCGCGCGCGCTTTGGCGGAAACGGAAGCGCGCGAGGCCAAGCGCAAGCGTGACGAACCGACGCCAAAGCAGAGAATAGAGGCGCGACTGAAGCAGATGCGAGCCAAGGGGAAACGGTGAAATTGGAAGTAGTCGGTAGGAAAAGTAGTGTGTAGTCAACGTCTAGCTAGTATCTATCGGCGCGTGTTTGGTGTGACGACACGTTGCGTTCGCGCAATCGCGCGTCTGTGTTCTTCATCAATTCCCTCCGTTCGTCCCTCGGCCCGCGAAGCACATCAGCGGGTGCACCCACCTCGCGACTAACCTGCACGCCCTGATGGCAAGACCGAAAAGACCGCGTTCTGGGCGTGTTTGCGGTCGTGAAGAGTGTGGGACCGGGACAAGAGCGCCGGAATCTTGCGTCCGCCCGAGGAAAGGGCCGAGCCGAGCTTGGTTCGTTACCGCCGGCGAACGGCGCGGAAGCCCGGCGATCGAACCCGCGGGAGTCGCGTCCGAGGGCGGAGTCGTTTTCGCGTCGACGGGGGGGGGGGGCGACACCGTTCTCTTCGGGGGCCGGATCGCCTTCCGGTGCTTCCGAAACGCTTCCTGGAAAACTCCCTCGTCTTCCGCACTTGCAATGTTCGTTTCGTTGCCGGGAACGTCGGACGACGAAGAAGAGGACTCCTCGGCGTCTTCGTCTTCCTCCTCTTCTTCGTCTTCCATGGCTTTCACCATTTCAGTGATTTGCTGCTTCAATAAAAGGGTCGCGGCTTCCCGGGTAGGAGCGCCCGTTTCCGCCATAACCGAGTCCAACCACCTGGGTCGTTCCTCCAAAACACGATCAAGCATGCGCGTAGCTTCCTCCAGACAGGTAGCAGCTTCGGCGATCTCTAAGGCGGCTAACTGCACGGCGGCGTACTCTACTTTGCTCGACCGGAGGGCTGGTGGTTCCTCCTTCTTCTCCTCGGCGTCGACGGGGGGAGCCGCCGTGACCTCGGGGGCAGGCGTCACCTCGGGGGAGGTCGTCATCTCCCTCATACGACGCATTGCAGCGAGGGCGGCGGCTTCGGTACTGCCGCTGACGGCGGGGTCCCAACCTAATTTGTTATCCACGCGCTCTTGCATGGAGTCACACATCTTGTTGGCCACATCGAAGTCCCCCCCATTCGCCCTCAAATCTTGCAAGATTTTCAGCGCTTGTGCATCGATCGCGGATTCCGGAGTAGGAGCGCCCGTTGTTGCCATCATCGCACGCACCAAGGCCGTGTCATTCCTCAAAATATCACGCATGCGCTTGACTATGATAGCGTCTTCCACCGCTTCGCGCCGATCGGGGGCGGGGGCTCTTACAGTTTCTTTGTGGTTAATGGCTGCGACTTTAATGTGTTCGCGGAAAGTATCCTCGAGCACGTCTTGCCCTCCTAATTTGTCCGTCAGAAAATCGTAGTGTTCGGATTCCTTCCCCGGCGTTGCCGCGGGCAACCCATTCAGCATTGCCTGCATGACTCCCTGCATCACGTAATCCAGATCGAGTTCCCGAGTAGAAGCGTCCGGTCGTCCGCCCGCGATCAACCCGAGTTGATCGATCAACTCGGGTTCGTTCGTCATCAGCGCGCGCAGGCGGCTCAAAAAAGACGCCTCAAACTTTTCTTTTTTCACCGAAACCTCTTGCGCTTTTTCTTTTTTGCGCAGCAGGAGGGCTGCTTCCTCCTTCTTCCCCTGTTCCTTGAGCCACGTCGTCATCCGTTCCCTCCATTCCGCGCACCGGTACGTGTCTTCCCGGTACACCGCCTGCGTCTTCGCCAGACGCGCCTGCCGTTTTCGCGAGTGTTCGTTCCACACGGAAGTTGCGCGTCGAAGCGCGAAGGATGTCATCTCCTCGGTCACCTCCCCGAAGCAGTGCATCTCGTCCACCAGAAGCACCAGCTCAACGCCAGGGGCTTCGGCGCGAATCACGGCACGCACCGCACCGCGCGCGTCCTCGTACTCGCGAAGAAACACATCGTGCGACTGCAGAACGTTCATACCGCACTGGGCGAGACGTGTCTGTCCCTGTGGTCGTGTGGTCACGAGATCGTAGCAATGAAAGGACCACCCCGACTTTTCGTCTTCTTGGACGTGTGCCGACAAGACGTGCTGACCGAAATCGTCTGCGCATTCGTGATGCGACCCCGCGACGTCATCACGACGCGCGCCTCACCGCACGCGCCATGATCCCCGTGAACATCATCACGGGCGTGCTCGGTGTTGGCAAGACCACGGCTATCCGGCACTTGCTCGCGCAGCGCCCGAAACACGAAACCTGGGCGGTGGTGGTGAACGAGTTCGGCGCGCTCGGCATCGATGGGGCGGTGTTGGACACCGCGGGCGGTTTCGCGGAAAAGGGCGTGTCCGGTCAGTCCACCACCGGAGGGGGCGACGGCGGCGTGGTGGTGCGTGAGGTCGCGGGGGGTTGTTTGTGCTGCGCCGTGTCTGCGCCGTTTACGGTGGCGGTGACCCAGGTGTTGAGACGGGCGAAACCGCACCGGTTGCTCATCGAACCCAGTGGGATGGGGCATCCTGGAGGGTTGTTCGATGCGTTGTCCACCGAATTCCTCAAAGGCGCGCTCGACCTGAAAGCCACGATAGCGCTGGTGGACATTTCTCTGTTAAATTCGGAAAATAAAAAGAACGAGCTGTTCAACTCAGAAGCGTTCCAGGACCAAGTCAACTGCGCGGACGTGGTGGTGGGGACCAAGGCTGACCTGGCCACCGCGGAAGATGTCGCGCAATTCACGGAATGGGCGCAGTCGCTTTACCCCGCAAAGTCAAAAGTCGCGGTGGTCGCGAACGGCGAGGTTGACTTGGCCCTGCTAGACACGCCGTGCGGGCTGGTGTGCGCGCCAGTAGGAGGTGCATTCGAGCTTTCGCAAGGAGGGGGAGGTGCTTTTACGTCAGCGCACAGGAAGAAGGCGGGCGCGCTATCGAAGAAGACGGAGCCGCAACCGGGGGCGTCGACGCCACAAAACACGATTCCGGCGCCCACAGTTGGGAAACCCAGCCAGGCGCTCGGCGGCACTGCTGAGTACAAAACCGCCGGACTCGTGTTTCACCGGGACGAAGTTTTTTTACGGCACAGCTTGAAAGCGCTGTTTGAATCTTTAGAAAAGCACCCAAGCGTGGTACGGTGCAAGGGGGTGTTACGAGTGGGGAAGGAGTGGGTCGCGCCGCGGTTCGGCGGGAAACGCGCGCGTGAATCTGAATCTTCAAATCAATCTTCCGAAACTAAATCCGGCGACGACGAATCGCACGAATCCGGAAAATCTTCCGTGACGTTGTTTCCGGTCGCGTACCGGCGGGATTCGCGCATCGAAGTCATCGTGAAAGTTGTTCCCCCCCCATCCTGGGATGGCTCGCGGTTGAAGGCGAAGGGGGGTGCTCTTCCGGAGTTTGACCCCTTGGGTCTTGAGTCGTTACACCTCCAAACCGGAACCGGGGAGGACGCCGCGCGAAACGACGCTGCGTCCGACGGAAAAACGCTCGACGAGAAAATCGCAAGCGCGGGCCACGCCGCCGCGGCGTTTGACTGGGTCGGGCTGGAACGAGCGGTGCGCGCGGCGCTGAAACCGCCGCGAGCGAGCTGACCGCATTTTGAGAGTGAGTTAGAAACTCGATAGTTCTTTCATAGATTATTACTAGCTAGCTAGGGTACTATTTAGATAAAGCTACCAAGGGCTATGTTATCATAAGGCCCTTGAAGCTACAACTCTTTGTGCGTCGTTTCCTCGAACCACCCCAAATACGCGCCGGCTTTCCACGCCGTCGCAAACGCGAGCGCCGCGAACGCCGCCGCCGCCGTCGCGTTGAGCGCGGCGACGGCGAAGACGACGCTTTGTGGGGTTTTCGTTTTCGTTTTCGTTTTCGTTTTCGTTTTCGTCTGCGTCTGCGTCTGAGTCGGAGTCCGCGTCTGCGTCTCGTCTCCAGTCTGTACTGACGTCGACGCTACCGAGGTGGACGCGGCCGCGCGCGCGGAGACGACCGATCCTTTCCCTGAGACGACCGATCCTCTCCCTGGAACAACCGACCCCTTCCCACTCAATGGAACCTTCCGAACCCCGAACCCACTTCCGGCGATGTCCTCCACGTCGCCGGCGTTTGTGGAAAATCCACCCGATGCACCCGCGCGAAGCGCGAGTTGCCCGCACGCCCCCGCGATGTCCTGCCCCATTTCCTTTCGCACCGTGGTCCTGTGATTGAAAGGCGGCTGCGCCAACACCACTTGCATCGCCTGCACTGCTTCTGGGGTGGGCGGCATGTGACCCATAGGCGTGTCCGTCGGGTTGAACGGAATCAGGTTGATAATGACGTCTTTCCCTAACAACAACTGGCCCAGTTCAACCGCCAGTTCCGTCGTGTCGTTCACCCCCCCAAGCACGCAGTACTCGATCATCGCCCGCGTTCGCGACCGCGACCCCGCTTGAAGATAGAAATCAAGCGCCCCCATGATCTTCGCAAGCGGGTACGCCGTCGCGGTGGGCACAATCGCCTCACGCAGGGTCTGGTTGGGCGCGTGCAACGAAAGCGCCAAACGAACTTCCGGGAACTCGGTCGTGAGCTGAATCATTTTCGGCACCACGCCCACCGTGGATACCGTTATTCTGCTTTTCGCGACGGCGAATACCCGGGCGTCCGACATCGGGCCGATACAAGAAATCACGGCGTGGAAGTTGTTCAAAGGTTCGCCCATTCCCATGAACACCACGTTCGTCACCGCGGTGGGGCGCGCTACTGTGTTTATTGTGTGCGCCGCGGAGACGCCGACAGGTACCGCGTCGTGCTGTGTTTTTTTAGCGACATGATCCTTCGTATCCTTCTTCCTCTTTTCCATTTCGCCAGCCACAACAAACCCGCGCGCGTGCGCGAGTTGTTCCAGAATCTCACCAGAGGTCAGGTTGCCGAGCTCACCCAGGGTACCGGTAGCGCAGAACGTGCAGCCCATCTTGCACCCGATTTGGGAGGAAACACAAAGCGTGTTCCGCCCGTTGTCGTGTCGCATCAGCACCGATTCTATTCGGTGGCCGTCCACTAGTTTTATCACAAACTTGGACGTGCCGTCGATGGAGACTTGCACCGATTCCACCGTGGACGTGAACAGCGCGAACTCGTTACACAAACCCTCCCGTGCGAAGCCAGGCAGGTTGGGAATCGAGGAAAGATCCACCCCACGTAAACCTCGGTCCGCGGCCGCGACCGCGGCGGCCTGGATGGTGCGGCGGTGCCGCTCCGCGGTGTCGGCTTTGCCAACACCGAGCCCTTTCTCCAGAAATGCCAAAAGAGCGGGCGCATCGAAGAAAGAGTGACGCCCGAGCTTGCGCTTGGGCGCCATTTTCGCGGTCCGCCGCGGCTCTAAGCACCGCGGACCGCGTCGAGAGATACACGCCGAAACAACAGGCGGAGGCGCGGCGTGCGCGCCCGCGCCGCGGACTGAACAGGGAGGGTGCTTCTTCAAAAAAATAGAAACGTGGTTTCTGTTGCAGTCGGCGGCGAAAACGACCGCCGCCAAAACCTTCTCCCACCGCATCGTGTTCGCCAGTGCGCGGTCGCGCGGGACGGGGCGAGACGGTTCTTACGACTCGGGTTCTGGCTATAAAGGCGTGCGCTTGATAACAACACGACGTACGGTTTAGGACGCGCGTTCTTGACGAGTCGGTTCCGTCACGGCGGCGACGAGGACGCCGCGTGTCTGCGGAAGGCCGGAAGCACCTCGGAATCCCCAGAAAAAGGCGGCACTTCTTGTCGGCGACCGCCCATCCCATCCCACGGCGTCTTAAGACATAGATTCACAGTGCGGAACATTTGGTAGTGTGTTGCTTGACCTTACGATAGAAACTGATACACACAAACAACCCAAAACAAGTGGTCCCACGATGGCCGAGCTCGCGATTCTCGAGCAGTGCGCGTTGCATCCCGAGGGCATTCCCGACAACGACTTGGCATCTACGATCGGGCACATCCCGGTGGGTGAGCGCGCCATCGCGATTAACTCGCTGCTTTCGCAACGCAAGCTGCAGATCTTCCGGGACGGGGATGTTTTGGTGTACAAAACCGTGAAACAGGACGAGGCGGTTAAGTTCAAGGGCTTGGCGTCGGAGGATTTGCTGGTGTACCAGATAATCCAGCAAAGCGGAAACACGGGAATTTGGACGAAAGAGCTGAAGCAAAAAAGCAATTTGCCGCAAACGCAAATAAGCAAGATATTCAAGAGCCTCGAGGCGCGGAAACTCATCAAAGCGGTGAAGCACGTGGCGCTTCAGAACAGGAAGGTGTACATGCTTTATGAGCTGGAACCCAGCTCAGAAATTACCGGCGGCGCGTGGTACACGGAGCACGAGTACGACGCGACGTTCATTCACGTGTTGCGCGAACAATGCGTGAAGTTCATTTTGTAAGTATTTCCCACCCACCACATTTCGCCTCCCTGAGTGATTGCCCATACACGACTGACATTTATTTTATTTCAATCAGATCAAAAGGCGCGGTGACGCTCACGGACGTGTGCGATTTCGTGAAACAAACCAAGCTGTCGCACGTGGATCTTGGGCCGGAAGAGGTGCTGCAGATTGTTAATACCTTGGTGTACGACGGGAAGGTACGTGTTGCGTTTCCCAAATCCCGCCTCCCTGTTTTCCGATTGTCCAGAGTAATTACAATTTGTACTCATACAGTAAGAGTACAAATTTGTACTCATACAGCATGAGTACTCATACTCATACTCATACAGTACACATTTACGGAATACTGACACTTTTCTTGAAAACTCCAAAGGTTGACGCGCACGAAGAGGTCGAACACAGGGACAACCTGGCGAATGGCACCGACTTGGACGACGACGTAGGCGACGCCGCCGGGGGAAGCGACGACGACTTGGACTACATGGAAAACGTCATCGTGGTGTACCGCCCGGCGTCGCTGCCTATTCCCGAAAGCTCAGCGTTCACCGCGGTGCCGTGCGGGGTGTGCCCTGTGTTCAACGAGTGCGCGCCGGGCGGGCTGGTGTCGCCCGAAACCTGCGCGTACATGAAGGACTGGCTGAGCTTTTAGCACTCGCGGCTTTTGCTTTTAATCAGGACCGATAGGTTAGCACGTACGAACGCGACGAGTCTTGTGCGTCAGTCTCGCGGTGTAGGGTCTGCGCGCGCGCGGTCCCGACCACAGGACACTGCCTGCGGTTACCAAGGCGACCCGTACAGTAGACTAGTCTCCCAACTCCGCCGGTACTACCCCCCCCCCCCTCGCACTATCGCTCTATTGGTTTCAACTCCGGGCCTGCGCTAAGCGCCCTCCATGCTAACACGCAAAACGCAAACACGTGAAGCCCCAGGGCGTACAGAAGCGCGAGGGAGCGCCACCCGCCCGAGCGCGAGAGGTGGCGCCCGGCGCGAATGCCGATCTTGTCCACGCGCCGCGCCGCGCTCGCGACTCGCTGGCGAACGCCCGCCGGACCACCTTTTCGGGCGCTCGCTTTCAACGGACGCTCGCTTTCACCGGGAGCTCGGCGTTTCAAGCCGCCTCCACTCACGGCTGACCCACTGTCACTCGCCACAGAGTGCTCCCTTGTCACCCGCCGTCGCTCCATCAGCGCCTCCGCCACCGCTTGCTCCAACGCGAGTTTCTCGCGCGCCAGGGTTTGCGTTTCCAACCGCCGCGACAATAGCTGCGCGGCGAGGCTTTCCGCGCTTTTCTGCAAATCGGCGGTTGTTTCTTCCGTGTGTTTCCGCGTTCTGTGCGAAGACGACACCGCTTGCGACGACCGCGCGGCGCGACGCACGGTTTCCTCACCAAGAAGCGTTGCCAAATCTTGCGTTGCGGCGGAGACCTCCAGGCGCAGACGCGCGGTCTCGGCGCGACGCAACAACGTTTTTGACGTCGACGTCGACGTCTCCGCTGAAGCCTTTTGTGTTTCTTTTTCGTCCAGTGCAGCGGACAAACACGCTTCCTCCAAAACCTTCGCTTCCGCGGACAGCTCAGCTGCTCGTTTTTCCATCCCCCGCGCGTCTTCGTTCCGGTTCGCCGCGAGCGCCGTGGCGCGCAAAAGCGCGTCGTGAAAATCGCCCTCGTCGCCACCCAACGCGTCGCGCTCGCGTCGCGCGGCTTCTGTCGCGACTTGCGTTAGTTCCTGTGTCTCGGACTCAATATCCCGTTGCAGCGCCACGTGTTGCTCCTTCGCATCCGCCGCCTCGCGCGCGCGTACCGTCTCCGCCTCCGTCGCGGCGGTGATTGAGCCGTCGCGCGCCGCTTTCGCGGTACGTGCCTTTTCTTCCAAAACCACCAGCGCAGCCACAAGCGCCGCGAGTTTCCCTCGTTGCGCACGCACAACCGGGTCACTCGTCTCATCAAGCACGTCCTCGGGCTCGTACCCACCCTTTACCTGGTGGCCATCCCTGTTGCTGCCAAGCCCCAACCTCAACCCTAACGCCTGGACACCCGACGCCGTCGCGACCGCGCCGGGATCCCGCGTAAGCAAATCCTCCATCGACTCGTCGTACCCCGACCCGCGTCTTGCCGGAATAACCTCCGCCGCCAACGCGTCAACCTTGTTTAGCTGCTGCTCCAGGAACTGCATGGCGAGTGGACGAAGCGCCGCGCGCACGGTGCGCGCGGTCGGGTGTGTTGGCCACGACGCGGGGCTTTCTCCAATCTGCTTTGTTTTGCCAATAAAAACGAGGTTCCTAAGATAAACTCAGCAAAAGGTGCCTAATTTTATGTTTTACATCCAAGCTCATCACGTTCGTCACCTCTCCCGTCCCCATCCAAATTCACCCCCCCCCGCCAACCGTAGCGCCTGCGTTAGCGACTCTATCCGCTTCACCGCCTGCGCCAGCTCCGATTCCCGCTCCTCAGCCTCCGCGTCCATCTCGGCTTCCCTGTTCGAAAACCGCACGAGCTCGTCACGCAAACGCTCGGTTTCCGCGCATGCGGCGGATCCGTGATTGTTTCCTGTGTCACCTGTGTGGCGCGTGCTTGTTTCCCGTGCTTCTCCGTTTGTCCGTCCTCGCCGTCGCATCACGTCACTCTCGTTCTCGTCGCGTTCATCAAAATCCAGCGCGTTTTCCTTTTCGTGTTCCGCGACAAGCGTCTCGAGCTTCGCGTTGGATTCATTTACCAACAACCCCACGTGTTCCTCCACGGCCTTGAGGTGTCTCAACGCGTTCGCCTTGGTTTTCGCGGACTGCGTGGTCTCCAAGCTACTCCGTGTGCGCAAGCTCGCCAGCTCCGCTTCGAGGTGGTCGTTCCGTCGTGCCAACGCGCGCGCTTTGGAGGAGGTACCGGAATCGCGCGTTCTTTTCGTCTCGCCTCGGTGCGGGTTTGTCTCGTTTGTTTCGTTCGTGCCGAACACCGGGCTGGGCGGCACCAGCGCCTTGTTGCCGTGCCATCCGCGGTGCGACGGGGCCGTGAACCCACCAACACCCGCGAACAATGAGAAGTCCTCCTCCGCGAACAAAGGGTTGTCCACGGCGGCCATGGCGGGGACCCCGGCGCGAGACACACTCACGAAGCCACACACGCATCTCGAACATGAAAGCGGGGGAAAGACAGAAAGAAATTAGAGACCCATTTTTTGTTGCGAAACGCCTGCAGCGCTTTTTTCGGTCTGATGACAGTCAGCAATCGCGACGGTTCGTGACCGTGGGTGTTGATCGCGGATCGTCGGTCGGCGAATCGTTTCAACGCGCGTGAAAGAGATTGGTTCACCGAAAATAAAAATCGCGGGAAGCTGGTCGTCGCTGCCACGTTTGCTTCTTTTCGTGGCTGGACGTTTACATTTGTCATTTCCTTGTCATTTTTTGTCACTGCAGGTCTGCACTGCAGCAGACATAACGCTACACGTCACGCGACTGTTTTTAACTGTTTTTCGTTATGCACATGTCGGCGGCGAGTGTCCCCGCCAGTCGTTCGCGCACGCCCGCGCGTTCCGCACGAATTTCCCCCTGCCTTCCCCCAACCTCTCCCCCGCGTGACGCGCCGCCTTCACGATGGCGGCGATGAAGGGCGAGAAGGTGAGGCTCGCCTTTGAGCGCCTGTCCTACACTGTCCCGGTCAAAGGATCGGCCGTGGCAAAGGCGCTTTTGACCGACATCAAAGGCGAGGTGACGTCCGGCCACGTCCTGGCGATCCTCGGCCCGTCCGGGGCTGGGAAAACCACGCTTCTGAACATGCTGACGCTTCAGCAAAGCGGAGGCACCCCTACTGGGTACATCAACGTCAACGGCGAGCCCCTCACGACCGCGCTTTACGACCGCACGTGCGCGTACGTGGAGCAAACCGACACGTTATGGGCGTCGTTAACCGTGCGCGAGCACCTGGCGTACGCCACGAGTTTGTTCCGGCCCGAGCTGGACGAAGACGCCAAGGCCGTTGCGGTGAACTCGTTGTCCACCGCGGTTGGGCTTGAGGAGTTCATGGACACCAGGGCGGGTAACGAAATCACTCGGGGGCTTTCCAGCGGCAACAAGCGACGGCTCTCCGTGGCGCTGGCGCTTGTCAAGCAACCCAACATTTTGTTCCTGGACGAACCCACGTCAGGCGTCGACTCCGCCTCCGCCGTGCGCATGATGAGTTTCCTTCAGAAAGTCGCCGCGGAGCAGAACGTCGCGGTGGTGTGTACCATCCACCAGCCCCCCGCCAGCGTGTTTGCTGGTTTCGACAACACCATGGTGTTGTCGTTGGGCAAAATCGCGTACTTCGGCAAGGCGAGCGCGATGGGTGCGTATTTAACCTCCATCGGCAAGGCCCCGCCCGCGGACACGAACCCGGCGGAGTTCATTCTTGACTTGGTGAACAAGGACTTCACGTCTCTTGTTGGGGTCAAGGAAGTGCTTGACGCGTGGGGCGAAACCTCCGGCGACGCCTTCGGGTGCGACGACAAAGTCGCGGACGGCAAGGCGCTGTCGCTTGTGGAGCGCGGCGTGGAAACGAGTTTCGGGAAACAACTCGCCGTGCTTACGGACCGGTCGTTCCTCGTCGCACGAAGGGAACCTCTGGCGTACCTGGTTCGCCTCGTCGCGAACTTCGGCGCCACGCTGTTTTTCGGAATCATCTATATCGAAACGCGAGAAAAAGTCCAAGCGCAAATCAACTCCAGGACGTTTTTCCTGATGTTCTGCATGGGCATCCCCATGCAGTTCATCTTGGTACGTGTTGCGTTTCCCAAATCCTGACACACTGTTTACGGACCCGTTCGTGACTGTTTCCCGTGTACTACTGCCCGTAACAACTGTTACAACCACACACGGCACAACCGCACTGTTTGCCCGTACAGCGCACCCGTACTCAAGACTGACACGTTTCGTGTAACAATCACAGGTTTCGAACTTCATTTACCACTACCAGTGGCTGTCCCTTAAGAAGGAAGTCAAAGACGGGATGTACCACCCCACCGCCGCCGCGGTGGCGAGCTGGATCGTCCAGGCGCCCATGATGTTCGTCCTGGCGTTGTCATCGCTGCTGCCGATGTACGTCATCGGCGACTTGCCGTGGTCATCCTTCGGCATCGTGCTCGTCATCTACGCCGTGGCGTTCTGGTCCTTCGAAGGCTTGGCGCAGATGCTGAGCGTTTTTTCCAATGTCATCATCGGTCTGTTCGCGTTTCTCAACCTGTACTTCGCCGCGTTTCTGTTCTGCGGCATGTTCGTTGATCCCGAAGACGTGATCTGGCCGATCCGAACGTTCTGCTACTTCATGCCCCTGGGCTGGGCGCTGCAGTCGTACATGCACGGCTTGATGCACGACATGCCCGATCACAGCGGCACGGTGGCGTGCGTACCGGGCGCAATCGTCAACGCCACCGGGAACGTGTGCACCTCCCAGGGGTTCTATTGCTACTCCGCTGACGATCCTTCCGGAGCCGTGTGCTACGGCAAGGACGGGGACACCATTTTGGAGTCCCTCTCCGTGCAGTTCACCATCTTCGGAGACGAAGGGCACTACGCGAGGAACATCGGGTTCATCATCGCCTTCGGAATCCTGACACGCGTGGGGTACGTCACCCTGTGCTACGTGAAAACCAAGCTGTACGGAGGCCAAGCCCCTGGCGCGCCGTCCAACTCCGTCGCCGTCGCGATCCTTTCGGGTGACGAATCGGATGACAACGACACAAGGGGGGGTAACAAAGTCGTGCCTCGTTCCAAGTCGGGCGCGGACATCACGCTGTCCGAATTGGAAAAATCCGCCATGGACGCCTCCGCGGCGACGCGCAAAGCCGACGGCACCGGCGTCGTTTTCGCATTCAAAAACGTTTCCTACTCCATCGCGAGCAAAAAGAAAAACGAGCCCGACACGCGAGTGTTACAAAACGTCTCAGGCAGCGTCAAGGAGGGCGAGATCCTCGCAATCGTCGGCCCGTCCGGCGCGGGCAAGACCATTTTGCTGGACGTGCTCACTTTCAACAAAGGCCCCGGCGCGCCGAGCGGCGAGATTTCGCTGAACGGCGAGAAAATGAAACGCTCCGATTTCGTGAAATCCGCAATCTACGTCCCCCGGGAGGATAATTTGTGGCCCACCATGTCCCCACGGCAGCACCTGTTGTTCGCGTTCAAGGTGTACCGTTCGGATTTGACGAGTGTCGAGTCCAGGGACGCGGAGGTTGACGATTTGCTGCAGCTCACCGGCTTGACGTCGTGCGCGGACACGATGGCGGGCGGTTTCCTTTTCAAAGGTCTTTCCGGGGGCCAGCGCCGGCGCCTTTCCTTAGCCGTGGCGCTCGTCAAGCAGCCTTCCGTGATCATCCTGGATGAACCCACCTCCGGTCTGGACTCTGCCGCCGCGGCGGCTATCCTGACCCTGCTCGCGCGAGTCGCGAGCGCGCGCAGAGCCGCCGTGGTGTGCACGATCCACCAACCGTCAGCGCTTGTGTTCGCCGGGTTCCACAAGGTGCTCGTCGTTTCCGGGGGACGGGTCGCGTACTGCGGCACGCGACACGCGATGCACGAGTACTTCGGGAGGATCAAAACCCCGCTATCAAGAGACGCGAACCCCGCGGAGGCGGTTCTGGATTTGGTTTCCAAGGAAACCACCTCGGCGGCGCAAGTCGCGCAGGTGCTGGACGGGTGGGACGCTTCGTCTGAGTCTACACAAATCGCCGAGGGAGCGGGCCCCGATGCCACGCAAAACCTGACCCTGCCCCCGCGCACCACGCAATCCTCAGGCGTGCTCTCCGCGTGGCACGTGTTCGCGAGGCAAACCCGCCTGGCGCTGGTGGATCCGCTGCAGTACGTCGGGCGCCTTTTCATTGTTCCCCAGCTCGTGCTGTTTTTCGGCGTGGTGTACATCGCGAGCCGCAAGTTGAACCAGAAACAGGTCCCCTTTCGCCTGTTCTACCTGTGGTGGTGCCTCGCGCTTCCCGCGTGCATGAGCATCACCACGCTGATTGGTACGAACCGAGACGCCTTGTCCGTGGTGTACGAGCTGCGCGCCGGTATGTACCAAGTATGGAGTTACGTCGTCTCAACGTCCTTGGTGCAGGTCCCCGCGCTGTTCCTCCTAAGCGTCGCAATCAACGTCTGCTGCTTCGGCGTCGGGAACTGGCCGTGGGACCACTTCATGTCCTACGTCCTCGCCTTCGCGATCACGCTCTGGGTGTTTGACTCCTTGGCGCAGGTACGGCCTTTTGCCTTTCCCAAATCCAGGCACACTGTTTGCCGTGTACAAGACTGACACTTTTCGTTCACAATCGCAGCTCCTCGCCGTGCTGTTCAAGAACCCGGTGATCGGGATGCTGGCGTTTCTCGGGTACTGGTCCAGCAGCATCGTGTTCTGCGGGCTCGTGTTCCGAGCCACCGATGTGGTGTGGCCGTTCCGTTTGTTCTACTACATGCTCCCGCTAAAGTGGATGTTCAACGTCGCGGGGTACGCGGTGTACATGCCTAGCACGTTCACCGGTTCGACTCCGTGCGCCGTGGGCACGCAAGTCACGCTCGCAAGCGGCGTCGCCATGGCGTGCCCCTCCTCTGGTTTTTTCTGCGACGGCATAGGCACGTCTTTCGGGTGCTGGGGAAGCTCGGGGAAACAGGTTCTTGATACGATGACGCTTTCGTACGAGTCCATCGGGTCGAAGGACGAACGCGGCCTCGATATCGGCATTCTGCTTCTCATGGTGTTCGTGTTGAAACTCGCGTACGTCGCCGTGTTGTACGTCAACTTTGCCGCGACGGACGAACCGCACAATGTCAAGAAAAGCAAAAGCAGGGACGTGATTGAGGTGAAATGAGCGTGCGAACTGAGATTCGTAACGTGCGACAAGTTTGTTCGTTACTTTTCGTAGTTTGGAACCATCGAGCACATGAATCATCGTGCTGACGACTGCGCGTTCGCGCCGAGACGACAAAGCCCACGTCTCAGGCGTACAACCACGGCAGTATTTAAGACCTTGTTTATTTATTTCACTGTTTGATTGACGTGTTTCACTGCGTGTCTTCTCGTCTAATTACTCGTCTTCCCGTCCACGGCCCCAAAACACTCAACCACACGGCCTCAGCTTGCTGTTCCCCGACCCGAACGGGTTGTCGTCTTTGAACTCGTCCCATGTTCGGGCTTTTTCAAGCGCGCGCGTTTCGATTTCCTCGTCGCTCCGCAAACTCTCCTCGAGTTTTTTTTTCGCGGCGTTACTTTTCTCCCTCGCCGTGCGCTCCACCAGCTCGGAATACTCGATCTCCCCGTGCTGCTCCACGGTCATGGTGGGCAAAACGTGGCCTGGTCGGAACACTTTCCCTAAAATCGTTGACCGGTCGGAGGAAGAGTTCCGCGATTGCATCGCGAGTTGAATCGTGTGTAACTGCTCCGCCGACATTTCCACGGCACGTCCAATTTGCGCCGCGGCACTTTGTCGCGCCCCAGGCGGTACGTACCCCCGTCCGATTTGCGTTACGGACCCGCCGGGCTGGATGATATAGTTACCCATGCCCGATACGCTCGATGGAGGGTTTGAAGGTCGTCGTCCATTTCGAGATGACCGGTCTGCGTGTTCGCCACCTGTTTCGCCACCGTGCTCGTCGTATGAGCAATTAGTCACAAAGCCGCTCCGCGCGTCGTTTTCCATTCGCCGTTCCAGCATTTCTTTCTCCGCGGCGACCAAAGAAACGCCGTCCAGCGTTTTCGCAACCGCGTTTTCCACCAAAAGCAGCCACCGCGTTCGTGCTTCGGTTTCGTTTTCCACACCCCCCGAACCCGGGTCCTCCGGGTCCTCATCGTCCCAGTCCGCCTCCGCCAGCGCCACGCGTCGTCGTTCGAACTGGCTTTTGTCCAACGCAAGCAGCTTTTCGTTAATCAAGCGCTCGCGCTTGAACCTTTGTACTTTTTCCTCGCGCGCGGTGGCGGGGTCGGGCCGATCGCCATTCACCCCACGGGCACGTACGATTTTCGCGGCATCACCGAGCATCTCGTGCTGCTCGCACTGCGTCAGGAACTGCTCGTAAAGAGACGAGGTTTCCACTAAGCAAGTCAAGCGCGAGCTCGGGTCAAACGTGTGCGACCGGGACACCAACTCCGCGAGGTACCAGGTCGCCATCAGAAACTTCAGGTTTTCGGTGGGGAAATCGTCCCCGGTTTCGTTAGGAGACAAGAGCCCTTCCACATCGACCCTAGTCACCGCGTGGCGCATCGCGGCCGTGCCTGCAGCGATAGTGTCCGCGTCCGCATCACCGGACTGCGACCGCGTAAACACGTCGAGCCCGCGCGCGAACGCGGCCGCGAGCGGGAGCTCATCCACAGATCCCGACATGCGCAGATGGAAATGAGTTTCGGCTTTTTAACGAAACAGAAAATCTTCCTAAAAATCACGAACGATGCCGAAAGCATTCACAAATGGACGAGGGTGCGACCTTGTACCGGTGCGCTCTGTGCGACAGCTATGCGTTACTAACCCTCGGGTTGCTTCCTGATCGCAAGCTCGCGCGGGGTATCAAAGGAAAGAAAGCGTACGAGGATTTGCTGGAGGATTTCCAAGAGCGGCTCGCGCCTGTGCACAAAACATTCCTCCTCGCGTGTGTCACGTGCAACGCCTTCGCCTCCGCGTCTGATCCCGAGAAAGGGTTCGACCAGGTGAAACAGGGGGAGTACCTGCGAGACGGTCTCGCGGTTCTCACGCCGTGTGACTTGGTGGTGTTCGATGACCAAGAGCTGCCTCCTGTGTACCGAGACGAAGCCAGTGAAGGGGGCAAACCGAAATGGAGACTCGCGCAAGGCGTGGGGCCGGCTGGTTTGGAGTTGGACAGAACACGCACGGGGCGGCTTTTTAAACCCAGCCTCCGTCCGTTCGGCATCGACGTCACCCCCCTGAACCTACCGGGATATCTCGCCAACGACCACGACGCCCTCGCCGTTGCGGTACGCGAGGCGTGTGCGTTCGCGGAGGCGACGATGGAAGGCCAACCCGAGAATGCGGATCTCGTGAACGAGCCCGAATTTGACGAAACCCGAATCACCGAAACCCGAAACCGAAACGAGCGAAGCGGGTCGAAAACGCTCCGCGCGTGGCGGGACGTGACGTGCGGCGGCAGGCCTGTTCTGCAGACGTGGAACGAAGCGCGAAGTGCGGCGATTGCGATGAGTCCCGACACCACTAAAGCGCGAATGGAACAGGCGGCGAAAGACAAAGGGGAGTAGTAGGTAGAACGAGCGACGGCGAGGACGTTTTTTGTGTAAGTGGTGAGTACATCTTTTAGAATACAATTTCATGGTTGAAAGAAACACGTCACCGCTCGTCTCCTAGAAACACCTGGTCGCCTTGTTTCAGGGGCGTATCTGCGGGAACCATTTCCATGTTGACGTTGACGAGCTCGGGCGGTTGTGATGCTGAATCGGCCAATCTCGGGGATTGAACCGAGGACGGGAGAACGGCCACGGCCACGTCGCCGTCGTCGCCCAAACCGGACGATTCCCTGAGCTGCGCCGCGGTTGCTCCTTTCGGGACCTTCAAAAGCGTCGGCTCCATGGCGCGCGTGGCGTCGCCGTCGGTGTTGGTCCACGCCACGACTAACACGTTCTCGTCGTCCAGGGTGACGGTAGGCGACGCGAATTCGTTACCTTCGCCGGAACCGTTCCGATCGCGGGCGGACGCGCCGGACAAATGCGCCGCCATCTGTTTCGCATCCTCGGCGTCGAAAACCGCGCCTGGGCCGGCCGGGTTGTTTCTCGGCCAAACGCCCGTTTCATCGTAGACTACGCCTCTGCGCGCCGACCGCCCGCGCATACCCGCCACGGCGGCGCGCGCGATGTTGAACTCGGGCGAGTTCGCGTCCCCCGACGCGAACGCGTTCGCTTCTTTTGCGTTGCGCCGTTTTCGCTTCTCCCGTTCCGCATCCGCCGCCTGATTGTAAAAGAAAAAGTGTCAGTCTCGTATGGGCAATCAGTCGGCGGAATGTGGTGAGTGGGAAATACTGACCAGCGCCGCTAAACTCAAGCGAAGCTCCACCCTCGCTTTCTCAACCGCCTGCGCCGCTTCCGAGGACAAAGAACCTACGGAAGTTTTGGTGGTCGCCAGGTCGCGCGTCGCTACGCGCAACGAAACCCGCGCGGGCGTTTCCCCCCGGGAGTTTGTTTTTTGGGACGCCGTTTTTTGCGTTATCTGAAACCCGCCCGCGCTTTCGAATACGAACTCTTTGGAATCCAACACAGTTTCGGTTTCCCTCAACCCGTACAGCTCCGGTACCGAACCTCCTTCGTCATCCTCCTCGTCGTCCAAGTACGCGCGCAGAGCCACTTGCATCGCCTTGACCTGCACGCCCACCGCCTCGTCGTCGGGCGACGCGAGCATTGGGGCAGTTTGAGAACCGGAAGTAGGACCCGACTTATTCTCCAGAGTAATCTCGTTGTTAGTCGTCTCTCCCTCCCCCGTCTCCTCCTCCGTCTTCGCGAGCGCCGCTAACAAAGACTCCACGTCAAGCGGGTCCGCGGTGGTGCCCATGACTCTGCCGTACGCGTCGGTTTCGTGCCACCGCCCGTCCGCGCAGAGCAAAAATTCAAACACGGAATACCCACGGCCGGTTTGCCGCGGTTCCGTTAACCCGCAGTCCGTGGCGCGTTTCAAAAGCGAAGTGTGCAGTTCCATGGCGACCCACTCCGCGACATCAACCACGCCGGCGGCGTTCGCGTACCCGGGCGCGAAGGCGTCGCCCCGTTTCGGTTCCACCACGTGCATCCGTGTGCCTTTCGTGTAGCTAATCACCCCGGCTGCGAGTCGGTCGCCGCGCGCGTCCCGCACGATCAAAACGGGCTGGCCCACGGTCACGGCCGGCGGCGCGCGTGTTTGTTTCGCGTCTGGGTGTTCCTCAACTTTACTTTCTGTTTTTTCGGATTCCGCTTCCTTTTCCAGCTCCTCCGCGTCCGCGATGAAGTCCTTGTACAGCCAGTGCGCGGCGTCCCCGAACTCCGCGGCGTGGTGCATGGCTCTTGTTCGTACTTGGAACTCCAGAAGCGCGCCGTCGGGGCCAATCACGGCGGTGTGCAGTGATTGGTACCCGCTGCGCTTCGGGTTGCTGATGTAGTCGTCGTACTCCCCCGGTACGGGGCGGTACAGTTTGTGAATCGCGGTGACTAAATCGAAACACGCGATGACTTCGTCCCGGGTCCCAGGCTGCACGCCAGGTTCGCCCACCACCACCCGCAACGCCCGTGCGTCGCACACCTGCGTGAACCCCACTTTCTTGCGTCGCATCTTCAGGTGCGTGCTGTACGCCGATTTCAACCGGCCTTTGATGTCCACTCTTAAACCCGGGGCTAACGCGTCCAGCTGTAGCGACCGCAACGTGGTGTCCCTGCACAGCCTCAGCGCTTCCAAAGAAGCTTCCAGGCTCGCGCCGCCCATCTGCGCATCCGCCACCCCCCGCGCCGCCGCGTCCGAACCAAGGCCCGCCACGGTTGCGGCGGTCGCCGCGTCCGCGGATCGCGTCGCCGCGGCCGCCGCGGCGGCGGATTTCACGCTCCGATCGCTGGCGCGAAGCACGTCGAAAGGTGGGACGCACTGTAACAACGCTTTCAACTCTTCTTGTTCGCTGATACGATAAACGCCGAAAAAGTCAGTCTCTCGGCCATGTGTATGAGGGATTGGTATGAGTAAACAGTCAGAGTAATCGAGTCGAACAGTCGTGGTAATGGGCACAGGTAACCGTCCCTTCTGGTACGAGTATGGGCAATCGCGGAGGCGGTGTGTGGTGGGTGGGAAAGCCCCGCACCTGGTCGTGGGTTTCGCCCTCCGCGCGCGTTCCTCCTCGAGCGCCGCGACCCTCGCTTGCTCCGCAATGACCCTCGACTTGTCCTGCTCCGCGATTCGCCGCCGCTCCCCGCGCCCCGCGATGCGCAAATCCCTTGGCGTTCCCGCGTTTTCGCCCCGGCTGATTCTTTCGAAAAACATCTGCAAATCGGCGCCCGTGGGCGGCTCCCACGTCCAAGGCCCGAGCTGCGCCGCTCTCTCGTTTTTGTTTTTATCACTCTCCTCGACGTAGTCTTCTGAAGACTGCTCGTTGTGCGTCGCGCACGCTTCCGCACCGGAAGACATAAACCCCTCCACGCTCCTAACCGTGTCATCTTTTGTGTCTTCCGTCGTGACCTGCAACTTCTTCATTTTCTTTTTCCGCACCTCAGCCGCGCCGGCGCCCCAGGCGTCGTACCGCGCGTTGATGACGCGCCGAAAGTTCTCCGGATCCTGAGATAAATAAACGAAAGTGTCAGTCTTGTATGGGAACACAGTCTTGGGATCTGGGAAATACACACGTACTTTCACCGCGAAACTCAAATCCTCCATCTCGGCTTTCGCGCCGAACATCCCGAGTTGTTCCGCGAAGGAACACCACACTTGTAGTGTTTCGTTCGCCACGAACTGCGCCTTCACGCTGTCTACTACGAACACCGTGCGCATGTTGTGAATGCGGTCGGCGAACTTTATCAGGAAACACCGCGGGTCGCTCACAAGACTCCACAGCATGCGGCGCAGACTCGCCAGCTCGGCGACGTCCACGCCTTGGAAGTTTTCCTTCGTTTCTGCGATCTTCAGCGCCTTGGGGGACGACGCGCGTTTCAAAGCGTCGCGTTCCAACGAGCCTGATGCTGTCGTGCCGGTGCCTAGCTCCGGTAAGGAGTTATTCGCCATCTCCGCCCTGCGCCGCTGCGACCTCCTTAAAATCTGCGGAAGCTTCCCTAGCGTGGACACGTCCGTGACCAACGTAGCGACGTTCTCGCCAAACGTATCCTGGACGTCCACGATGTCGCACTCGGTGTCATCAACGACGTCATGCAAAACGCACGCCACGATCGCGTCGACGTACTTTTTCTTAGCGCACGCCCCGGTTTTGGCGACGGGCAACATGGCGGCTAAAATCAGCGCCGCCTCGACGCAGTGCGTCACGTACGGCTCGCCCGTGCGCCGGTACTGGCCGTGGTGCCACCTCTCCGCGAAGGTCACCGCGGTTCGCACTTTGGGGTGCGTGAAAATGGGAAACGCACCGCAATCCACGCCGCACACCAGGTTTGGCGATGGGTTTGTTTGCGCTTCGGCGAGTTCCTCTTCGGGGAAGACCAGTTTTCGGAACCCGCGTTCCCACAGCTGCCACGCCGCGAGCACCCCCACGGACGTGGTGAACGCGGTGGCGAACAACACGGCGGGGACGTTGAAGTGCGCGCCAATTGATTCGTACTGCGCCAGCCCGGGGAACAAGTGCGTGTTCATGTGTGCGCTGATCTCGTAAGGGCGCGTCGTGGCCGCGGAAAGCACGGGGGGGAGCGCGGTGGCGAATTCGCTCACGGTGTCGAGCACCGCATCCACAGCGGAACCATCCACGGCGTCGCACCGCGTTGCCGTGCGATCGGTTGGCGTGACTCGGCGCCCGCATTCGCGACCGCGCGCGCGCCGCACACGACGCCCCACGCGTGCCGTCCACGGCCGAAGCGACACGGGCGTCGTCGTCGTGCACGTCATTCCTCGCGTTCGAATAAATCCCGAGCGTCTCTCTGGGTGTGAAAGGGCCGAGGGAAATCAAACACCGGCGGACCGCGGACTAGGGCGCCCTACCGCGCGTGCGTCCTCGTGCGTCGCGCGGGACACCCGGGCTTCACGTCACGCTAAAGACACCGACCCGAGGCTCTCCTCGTTGTCACGCGTCAAGCCGCCTGCCTGCGCGTGCCTCAAACTGTGGTGACCGACCCGAGGTTCCCGCGGGAAAACAGCGGACGGAAGTCGAAAAGTGGGGAGGTCTGAGTCAGCAGTTGACGCCTCGTTTTGACCAAAAAGCTGAGGTGACTGACAGTGTGCCTCCAGTGTGCCTCACATACCGGCGCACCTTCGTCGCACGTCCGCGTTTGCGACGACGAAGGAAGTGCTTCCGTCGCCGTCGCGTCGAGTCGAGTCGAAAGGCCTGGGTATTGTGAGTAGGGCTGAAGCTTGAGTCGCTGCTCCTTGAGCTTCCGAAATCTGCATCCGTTTCCGTTGTTAGGTCAGCCTTTCGCGAAAAAAAAAACCTGCACCGCTTCAAATGATGCCGGCGACGTGCCCCCCCCCCGCGGTTTCCACCGGCCTCGGTTTGTCGTCCGGTGTGCGGGACGTTGACACGAGCACGCCTTGGGCGAAAGCGTTCGCGGAAGAGGTTTCACATCTAAGGTCACGAGGCGTGAGCTACCAAGATTCCGCGATTTTTTTGAGAGGATTGGTGAAAAATCAGAAACTAAAATTCACCGACATCACAAACGACCCGGCGAAGTTCTTCCTCGCGCACCGGTTACTCGCGAGCCTTGCCCCAGCGCACGGCCCCGGGTTCTGGATACGCTTCACCGTGCAGTTCAATCTGTTCGCGGGGACGGTGGTGGCGCTTGGCGGAAGTGAGCATTTGGCGCGACTCGAACGCATGCAAAAAAACGGCAAGTATTTCCCATTTACCACATTCCGCAGAATGAATGCCCATCCGAGACTGACCCTTTCTTTTTTATCTCTCAGGCGAGCTCGGTTGTTTTTGTCTCACCGAACAACTCGCGGGGGTTAACTCGGGTCTGGTAGTGAACACTACCGCGAAGTACGACCAAAAGACAAAGAAATTCATCATACACTCGCCCACAAAAGGGTCGCGAAAAAACTGGATCTCCCAGGGCTTGACCGCGGAGTGGGCGGTTGTGGTGGCTGACTTGTCGGTGGACGGCGTTCGAAGAGGCCCGCACGCTTTCCTGGTGCGAATGCGAGACTACGTTGACGGTCTAACAAGAGGAGTCACAACAGGGGACATGGGCGAGAAAACCACGGGACGCGACTTGGACAACGCCTGGGTCGCGTTTACAAACTTCGAAGTGCCACGCGAGGCGCTGCTGGACCGGTACGCGTTGCGCGTTTCCCAAATCACAACACTGTTTTCCCATACAAGACTGACACTTTTCTTTACAATCACAGGTACGGCGGCGTCGACGAACGCGGGGTGTACCGCGCGACGACGCAAAGCGCGCCAAAACCCATGGAGATGATCGGCCAGCGGCTGTTCACCGGGCGCGTTGCCGTGGCGCAGGCGGCGCTTGTTTTTTCCAAAAAGCTCTTTGCGAACACCAAAAAATACAGCGACAGCAAGGAGTGCGCCATGCGGGGAGACACGCCGTTCTTAACGGACGTGCCGCAGCTCAAGGCTCTTTACGACGAGGCGAGTACGCGGTTTTCGGAACTGGAAACGTTCGTAAACGCGCGCGAAGCGAGCTTGTGTTTGTCGCTAACACGAGGCGAACTGCCCGAGTATAATTTGACTCGCGCCATCGCGGTGGCGAAGATCAAATCCGTGGAAACGTGCGTGGAGCTGTGCCACCGCTTGAAACAGGAAGTGGGGTCCTACGCCCTGATGGCGAACACCGGGTTCGAGCACACGGATTTCCTGCAGTGCTGTAAGTTTGCGGAGGGGGATTCGAGGATTTTGGGACAAAAAATAGCAAGAGACGCCTTCGCGGAGTTTGGAAAAAAAAGGAAAAACGATCTCGCGGCGCTCGGGTGGTCGTCTTTGGAAACGGAAGCGTGCGCCAGAGTCGCCGCTTCCGTAGCGCAAGCGGTAGCAAACGGCGCGTCGAAAATGCAAGCCTGGGATGGGGCGTGGAGAGACGTGTACTTGCTGGCGGACAGCGTGTGCGACCGGGTGATGAGCGAGACGTTTCCCGAAAACACGAACTTGAGCGCGAAATTGTAAAAGAGAAACTTCTTTTGTCGTACCGGGTATCGCGTCTCATATTTTCGATCAAAACTAGTATCGGCATTATTCACGCCGGCGTTTCCGTCGTCACGCCGTTGACCGCGCCAGCGGCCCTTAGGATCTGAACAATCGCCTCAAAGCAGTTACAAACAGCAACGAACAGCGGCGTCGCGCCGTCATCCCTTGCCTTGTTGACGTCCGCACTCGCCTCGATCAGCGCCCGCACCACCGCCTCGTGGCCCTGGTGAGCGGCCATGTACAGCGGCGTCGCGCCGTCATTCGCCGCCTTGTTGACGTCCGCGCTCGCCTCGATCAGCACCCGCACTATGGTCTCGTGGCCCTGGTGAGCGGCGATGGACAACGGCGTCACGCCCTCATCAATTGCCATGTTGACGTGTGCGCCCGCCTGGATCAGCGCCCGCACTACCGCCTCGTGGCCATGTCCAGCGGCAACCCTCACACACCTGTTTTCGTCCCACAGGCAGCCGTTCTTGCGCGCCCACTGCAGCACCTCGAGGTATCCGCCCTCCACCGCGCCAGTGCACGTGTCCACGTCCCACGGGCAGCCGTCCGCGCGCAACCACTGTAGCACCTCGAGGTGCCCTCTCATCGCCGCCCCCGCGCACGTCATCTCGTCCCACGGGCAGCTGTTCGCGCACGCCCACTGCACCACCTCGAGATGCCCGCTCATTGCCGCGCCAGTGCACGTCTGATCGTCCCACGGGCTGCCGTCCGCGCGCAACACCCGCAACTCCTCGAGCTGTCCACTTCTCGCGGCTGCCACACAAAGGAGTTCTTCACGCGACAGAAGACCTCGCCGTTGCCGGCGCTTCAATGCGCTTAAACATCCGAGGTTCTTCCTCAACAAGCTCCTCAAACTCAAGTCCCGTCGCCGTCACCGCGTCGCGCATCCCACGGCTCACCGCTGGGAGCCGTGCGAGATCTGCGGGATCGTCGAAATGCTCAGATCTGAGGACGTGCGTGACCACGAGATGGTCGGGAAGGCGGGGGATGGCTGCTTGCGGGGAGGATCGGCGCGGTACGGCCGCGGTGATACGCCGCGGACGGGTAGAAATACCGCGCGCCCATGAGGAGGAATCCATCGAGGATGGGGTCGTGTGCGAGTCGTTGTGCGTGGTTTCGGCTTCGGAGGCTTGCGAGAAAGCGAGGGTTTAAAAAACGTCGTGAAAATGGAGAAATGGAGTCGTCAGACACACTCTCGTATCACAACGTCACCCTATATAAGCTCTCTGTATGCCTGAAAGTTCTTAGTTAATTATTAAACGAGTGCACACATCACGGCGGCGTACTCGCTTATCCCAATCCCTGGTTCGTCGTTAGTTACCCGCTCATTCGTCGATGCCGCCTTTGACCGTGAGGTTCCGCAGCAAATCGTTGACGTCGTCGGTATCGTCGAGGTAGTAATCCGCTTTCGACGGTTTCTGGCCGACGGTGCTGCAGTACACGGCGAGGTGGTCGTGGTCTTTTTTCCGCGCCACGCCGGGCATGGGGCACGAGTCGCTCCGGACGAGCTGCTTCGAGCTGTTCGGGTCCGCGACGCGTTCCGAAATCGCGTGGAACATCTCCTCGTCGCTCCGGTCGTCGCCGATCGCCAAGATGAAATCCACCCGAGCCCCCCCGTCCGTTTCAATCAAGTGGTTTGCGCTGTCGTCGCCCAGAAACATCTCCACAAGCGTCCCTTTTGACACGCCCTGCGGTTTGATTTCCACGTGGCCGTTACCAGGGAACACGTCCACAGGGTCGTTCACAAGCACGGACTCCAGGTGGTCCATCAGCTCTTTGGCTTGCCAGCTTCCGAAATCGGGGTCGGCGTCGCCGAAGTGCCAAATCACGGACGTGCCTTTTGAGTTTTGCCAGAAAGTGTCAGGGCCTTTCGTAATGTGTATGAGTAATTACTCTGGACACCCGTCAAAACAGTCGTCTCTTGATTTGGGAAACGCGGGGACGTACCTTTGTCCTTGATGAACGACCCATCCGTGGAATCCGTGTACTGCTTCAAAATGGGAAGCACGATTTCGTGCCACTTCTTGATGTGGTCCTCCGTGCCTTGCGGGGCGAGTTGTCTCCAAACGCGCGGGGATTGCACCACCCCGCCCGGGGCTTTGTACCAGTACCCGTGCTCGGCGAGAATCCCGAGGTTGGGGACGGCCTCGCTGAACCAGTCGTCCAGCGTTTTCCGCGCGCGACCGCTCACGATGCACACCGCGGCGTTGTGCTTGTCCTCGCTGAGTCGGCGCAACGAGTCCAGCAAATCCCTCGAAGGGGCCTGGTCATAACTCGCCTGCGGTACCAACGTGCCGTCGTAGTCCAACAGCAAAATCCGTTTCTTGCTCTGCGCGTACTCCGTCGCGACCCGCGCGTGTTCCAGTTTCCGGAAGTTGGGATCCAGCGCCACCACGCGGAAGTTCAACCCGAAACCCAACCCGTAACACCGCGCGCTTCCCGTGAACTCGGTGGTTCGCTGAAGCTCCGCGATGTTGGAACACGCCCTGATTGAGAAAAATAAAGTGTCAGCCTCGTGTGGGCAAACAGGGAGGCCGGATTTGGAGTTGGGAAAGCCCCGCACCAGTACCCAACCGTGTGCTCGCTGATGTACTTCCAGTGCTTTTCGTGCCTCGCTTCGGCGTCCGCGATCGGAAGCATCGCGGCGCGGTACATCGCGTCCGCCACGTCGTCCACGCTCCACGGGTTCACGCGGAAGGCGCCGGAAAGGGAACTGGAACACCCGACGAACTCGCTCATTATGAGCGACGAGCGCCTCGGGGCGGGCAAATGGAGTCCGCCCGTTCCTGTCGCGACGTCAACCGGGCCTTGTCTGCACGTGATGTACTCGTACGGTAATAAGTTCATGCCGTCCCGGGTAGCGGTCACCACGGCGCAGTCCGCGACGCTCATCAGCGCCACCCTCTCCGCCAACGTCGTGCTGCGGTGCAGCAACACGACCACCTTGCCTTGGCCGATTTCGTCGTCTTTGTCATCCGCCGCCCCTTCCGTCACGCCGTACGTTGCGTTCAAACGCTCCACGGTCGCCGCGACTTCGGCTTGCAGCTCCTGCATTTCCCGCCCCGTGCTCCGCGCGGGGTTGCACACCTGCACCAGACACATGGTTTTCGCCAACTCAGGGTGCCGCGCCAACAACAGCTCAAACGCTTGCAGTTTCAGCTCGATGCCTTTGAAGATGTCCATGTCGTCCACCCCGAGAAACACCTTTCTGCCGTGAAACGCGGCTTTGTAGTTGGCGCGCGACGCGAGCGCGTCTTCGCGAAGCAGCGCGTCCTGAAGCCGGTCCGTGTTCACCCCGGTGGGACAGATCTTCACCCCGACGCTCCGGCCGTAGTAATCGATCGCCAAAGCGCCGTGCTTGGTTTTGTGGTTCAAACCCAGAAGGCGGGTGGTACAGGACAGGAAGTGCCTGGCGTAGTCAAAGGTGTGGAACGCGATGACGTCCGCGTTGAGAAGTCCTCGCAGCACCAAGTCCCGGTTGGGAAAGGTCCTGAACACCTCGGACGACGGAAAAGGCGAGTGCAGAAAGTAACCGCACCGCACCGTGTTGAACCGCTTCCGCAGAAAAGTGGGAAGCAACATGAGGTGGTAATCGTGCACCCACACGAAGTCGCCATCCGCGTTTAAAACCTCAACGACTTTGTCCGCGAACCGCTTGTTCGCGGCGAGGTAGGCTTGCCAGTTGGTTTTTGAGTACCGCGCGGGCGAGGCGCAGGACATGGGCAGGACGTAGTGCATTAAAGGCCATAGGAACTGCTTGCAGAAGCCTTTGTAGTACTTCGCGCGCAGTTCTTCGCCGAGAAAAACCGGCACGCAGTTAAACCGCTCGCCGATGTCGGTCGCCACGGCGTCTTGTTCGAAAAGCTCCACTTCGTTCGCCAAACCGCCCAGAAAAAGAACCTTCTCAATAGCCGTCCCTGCCACTATCCCGGGGCCGCACTGGCCGTAAATCGAGTCAGGGTCGTGTTCGAAGTGCCAGCTGTGCCCGCGCGCGACGCTCCCTTCCGGGTCATGCCGCATCTTCAGGGGTAACGAGTTGCACACGATGATCACGCGTTGGGTTTTATCCACCACCTCGGGTTCCTCCGCCTCCAGCTGGTCAATACGAGCCTGCATCGTGCCAGAGCCGCCGGGGTTCAAAGCATCCTGCAGGTTCGCCATCGACGTGGACGCGGCTCTTCTCATGGTGAAGCCCGAAGAAAAGGTTTTCGCCAAACAGCGCGAGGCGGAATACGATCACCCGAGGTGTGGCGTCCGTCGATGACCGCCCGCGTCAGGTTTGGAAACGCACGCGGTGACGTGTGTGTTGGCGAGGACACGCGTGAAACCCGCGATGAGACGCGAGGCACGGGTGGCGAACGCGAAGGCCGGGCGACGCGAGTGCGAGGCGCAATGGATCGAGGTGTCGGGGATTGGATAAAAAAACAATGGAAGTTTTGCTTCAGAGCCCGCAGACTGATTGCCCATACGAGACTGACACTTTCTTTTTATCTCAAAATTGGCGAAGAAATCTGCGAATCGACGGGTAAACTGGGTCCGCCGAAACAAGCAACAACGACACAGGTTCCAAGGGAATCGGCCGGGAGACGAGCAGACGAGGTCACTGTCACTCGCACGTTACCCCATGCCAGCGGCGTGTGTTCGCGCCAGGTCCTCCGCACGACCTGCGTCACTTGTCCGCGTGCGACACGACCGCGGTGCTACTTCTCGACACGCGCGAGGTCGGCACAGCCTTGGAATTAGGGCACGCAATCGGCAGTGTGGAGACGCCTCGGGGATTCAGATCTCCGTGCTCCCTCTGTTCTGAATGTCCTCGGCGGTGGGAGTCGGTTCGGAGACGGTACCGGTGACCGGTCATCGCACCGAAACGGCGGATCCACAAAACGCGGACTCCCCCGAGGGAGCCCAGACCCCTTCCCACCCGCTCACGGGCGCGGCGGGAGGGTCAGATCTGCCTGAATCGTCGGACGCGGACGCGCTTCCCACCAACTCGGGCGCGCCCGGTCCGGGCCCCGAGGTGAGTGACCTGGTGAAGCAGCTCATCGTGGAACCCGCGGAGGTGAGCGCGCTTCGTGGCGGACGAAGCATTTCGAAGGACATGACCACGTCAGGCCGCCAGGGCGGGTGGACCGACCCGGAGGCGTGGACGAACCAGTTCGAGGTGTTGGAAACGCACTCGGCGCCCACGACGCGTGTTGAGGAAACCGCGGTTCCGGCGGCAGGCGGCGGCCGAGGAGGTCGAGGAGGAGGTCGCGCCGGTCGAGGTCGCGGCCGCGGTCGAGGTCGCGGGAGAGGCCGAGGCCGAGGCACCAGCACTACGCCGTCCCTGCCCGCTCGCGTGGCGCGCGAATCCGCGGCCGCAGAAAAGACGCCCGCCAAGCCGCCCGCCAAAGCCCCCCCCTCCTCCGTGAACCCCCTTCCCAAAGGGTTCGTGTTCAAAGACATGGGCCCTGAAACCACGCAGAGGGCAGCGTGTCCTTTTTGCGACAAGGAACTGGCCCTGAAAGGCCTGATGGCGCACGCCACGCGGTACTGCGATTCGAAACCGGAGTGGTACCGCGCGGGGCTGACGCCTTCGGGGTTTTACATCGCCAGGCTTGGGGGCGCGCCCGCGAAGGCGCCCGAGACGACGGAACTGAACAACACGGCCCGCGTTGAATCCGCGGCGGAGGTCGCGTCGGATTCGTCCGAATCAGAAGATTCGCACTCCAACCCCGAGTCCGCTACCGGCGAGGTTGGGGACGGGGACGAAACCGCCGCGCCGGCGCCGGATGGCGAGGCCGGGGACGGGGACGGGGACGAGGCCGGGGACGGGGTCGGGGACGGAAACGAGACGCTCCCGCTGGACCGTTTCTCCGGGAAACAACCCGGTCGCGGCGCCGCCGCGAACGCGAACCCGGGAACGCGGGGAAAGACCCTGGTTCGCCGGTCTTCGCGCGCCTCGCGCCCCGCCATCGCGGCGGACGGCCGCGAGAAGCGCGCGAACGACGATTTCGAAGAAGAGGAGGAGCGCGGGGTACCGGGCGGCGGGCGCGGGCGCGGGCGCGGGCGCGGAGGAAGGGGCGGCAGAGGCGGAGGGTTGTGGGTCATCATGACGCCCTCGTCCGGAGGAGCCGGAGGGCGGGGGGGCGTTCCAATCGGCGGACGCGGACGCGGAGGGCGCGGGCGCGGCGCCGGCGCGGCGCCGGTCGCGCCGCCGCCCGTTCCCAAACCCACGATCCACGTCGCGCTCGTTGACGGCCAGTTCGCGTGTGGCGTGCCTGGGTGCGTCGGCGGCCCGTTCAAAACCGAGCCCGGCTTGAAACGACACGTGACGTCGATGCACGGAACCGCGGCGAAGGCGAACTTCGTGTGCGTTCCCGAGAACGAGCTCCCCGGCGACGTGGAGGATCGCACGGATGTCTCGGTTCGACGCCGGGCGCGTCGAGCCGGCTCCGCCGCGGTGGGCGAATTCGGCGACTTCGGGGAGTACGGCAACGACGAGTTTGGGGACGGCGACGTGCTGGAACACGAAAGCGACGGCGACGGCGACTTCGAGATGCGCGCGGCGGGCGGCGGGGACGACGACGCGACGCGGGATTCGAGCTCTGAGGACGAGGAGGACCCTTCGCGCGAGACCACGGGCGCGCGCCGGCGCGGTCCCGGACGTCCTCCTCGAAACGCCGCACTCGGCGTGTCTCGCTTTATGCCCAAACCCCGGGAAGGCGACGAGTGCGCTGTGGAGGACGACGGCGCCGATCTGGACTCGGAGCTTCTCAACGCAGAAGCCACGGCGGCGGCGCGGAGCGGGCGCAAGCGCAAGGGCGCGCGCGAGCTCGAAGGCGAGAACTCCGACGAGAACTCCGACGACGCACCTCGCGAAAACGCGCCGTCCAAACCCAAGCCCATTGTGAGTTGTGAAGTGTGCGGGCACGTTTTCGCGGGGCCGCAGGGCATCCCCGGGCACTTCAAGAAGCACATCACAAAAGGCACCCCCGAGGAATCCATCGCAGGGCAGGCTGCGTTTGACCGGTACAACGAAGACCTGGCTTTACGGCGCGCTGGGACGGGGCCTCCGCGGAAAAAAAACAAATTCCAAAAGAAACCACCCCCCGCCGCGCCTAGGCGGGACAACGGGAACGACGACGACGAAGTGGACGAGTTAATCGACCCCGCGCTTCCCCTTCTGCTGGACGCCACCGCGAGGCACTGCACCGAGTGCCGGAAGCGGTGCAAAACGCAAGCCGAGTTGATTCAGCACATGTGGCACGGACACCAGATCGTGGCGAAGGACAAGGTGGAGTACGAGGGCGTTGTCACGGACGCGGCGGGGTTGCGGGCGCTTGAAGGCGAGCCGCCGGTGTTGGGGAACGGCGCGGGGTACGATATCGGCGGGGTTTCCAACTCGCAGGCGCTTGTTGTTGGAGGTGGAAACGGAAACGGGGGCAGTCAGATTCCGAATCACCACGCACACGCCGACGCGAACGCCGACGCCGACGGCGAACGCGTGGTGGACGTGGAGCTCGTTCGCGATTTGCTGATTCGACAGCAAACCAGCGAGCGCCTGTTGGACGACGCGAGAACGTCCATTTTGCGGTTGCAGGACACGAATAATCTTCTGACGCACCACATCAACGAATTGCGGGGGCAGACTTGCGAGTTGTTCGCGGCGCAGCGGCACCCGTTTGACCCGCACGCCGAGATTCGCCGGGTGAAGGTCACCTCGAACGACGAACTCGGGTACTCGCCAATCACGCTGTTTGGCCGGATGGTGTGGCTCACCGGGATCGTGGCGAGCGACCGGCGGTGCGACACGACGCTTCAAACCCAGCAAACCCTGTTGCTTTTAAAGCAGGTCCTGGTGAAAGCGGGAACCGATTTGTACCACCTGTTGAAAGTCACGGTGTACCTCAGCGATATCCGCGAGGCGGACAAGATGTACGCGGCGTGGGACTTGTTTTTCGACTCGTACGAGATCCCGATTGACAGGCGACCGGTGCGGATCACGCAAGCCGCGGTTTTAAAAGCGTACGACTACCTCGTGGAGCTGCACGCGGAAGCGGTGATGCCGTCGCCGATTCACCAAGCGGGGATGGGGATGGGGATGGGGATCGTGACCCCGGGATCGGGCATGGGGCTGGTTATCCCGGGGGGATGAGGTGAAGAGAAGCGAGTCGCACGATGCGCGAGACGATACGCGAGACGAAAGTGAGACGTGTTTTGATCCAAACGATACATTGATAAAACTCGTGTCAACCCTAAATACGTGCTCGTACTTATTACTAGCACACACACAGTCACCAATCACTGCTTTAATTCGACGCCACCCCACTCACTTGGACACGACAGTCACCTCTTCTTCCTCTTCCTCGTACTCTTCGTCGTCTTCGTCGTAGGACCCTTCGTCGTCCTCGTCGTACGACCCTTCCTCAAACTCTTCGTCGTCGTCGTCGTCGTCGTCGTCCGAACCCGCTTCCGCGCCATCCTCCGCGTTTTTCGCCGCGTTCGCCTCCTTCTTCGCCGCTTTCCGCTTGTTCCGCTCCTGCCGCGTGGAGACGTCGTTGGCGCTCTTTTCCTTGGTGGGCGCGATGGTCATCACCATCCTGTTCCCCTCCATGGACGGGCTGCCCTCCATCAACCCCAGGTCCTCGCCAACGTCAACCACGAACCTCTCGAACATTTTCTGTCCCAGCTCCCGAAACTCGTTCTCCCGGCCTCGAAACTGGCAAAGAACCTTCACCCGGTCGCCCGCGTCGAGAAATTTCTTAGCCGCCTTTAACCGCACGCCGTAGTCATGCACGTCGATGTTGTACCTCATCTTCAGCTCCTTAAGTTCAACCTTCGTCGCGTTCGCCCGTTTTCTGTTTTCCCGGGCTTTCTTCTCCATCTCGTACTTGTATTTCGAGTAGTTCATGAGTCTGCAAACCGGGGGTTCCGCGTCCGGGGACATCAGCACCAAGTCAAGGCCCGCCTCCTCCGCCAAATCAAGGGCTTCGTCCGAGCTCATCACGCCCAACACCTCCTTCGTCGCGTCGTCAATCAAACGCACTTCAGGCAAATCGATGTTCTCGTTCCTTAGCGGGCCCCTGTCCATTGGTACGCGGCTGCCTCTGCGGCCGCGCCCTCGGCCGCCGCCGCCGCGCTTGCGCCCGCCGCGCCCGCGACCGCGCGCCATCGCCACGACCTGCAATCCTCGGGACGATGGCGCCGCTGTGCCCATTTTCAAGGGGGCGGGGGCGACCCTTGTGCCCATCAAACAGACGCTTCCGCTGAACCCCAGTTCGGTAGGGCGCGCCGCGCCTACGCAAACAACCGCGGCGACGACGGGCCGGCGGTGAGGAACGCCCGCGCGCGCCACCACACCCAGCGCGGACGCATCCGCGCGCGCGATCGCGTGAAAAGCCATGACGACGTTTCCGGGACGACGATGGATTGGATTCCGAGCACGACGGGTGGACGCGCGTGAGCCTCGAAAGAAACGAGCGGAACCGGATGTGTTGATCCTTCGTCCGCGCGATCGCAAACACCAAACGCGGGTTCTGGGAAAGGGCCTTGCGCGACCTGACCGCGAGCAATGCGCGGGCACGCTCGGGGCGCCACCTTTTACCCTATCTTGAGGTCTTTAGGCGGCTGCTCGTCGACGCGACGAGCGTTTTCACTGGGACGGGAGTCGCAAAAGTTGCGGACTAAACGTGCTATCATGAATTCCAAAAAGACTGAACTACCTTCTCTACTCCGTGTTTTGCACGTCTGCTAATACCGCTCTTCCTCAACCTTCAGTGTCCCCCCTTCCGACGCGAGCGCGACGTAGGCTTCTTCGCCATTCTCACCGAGCACCCTGACGTGCCTTATGGAGGCCCTGATTCTTGAAGGGGTGTCGCGCTCGCACGTCGCTATCCATCTTTTTAGATTTTTCCCGACAAACACTGCAGGAAAAACGACGCGCCGAACGTACCACCCGCCCTCGCCTTTCGAGTCAATAACTCGTGTCAAATCCGAACTCGCACCAGCCAGTAACCCGTGCTGGTCCACCGCACCGGTGCGGCTTAACAAAAAACCGTCCTCGGTCTGCACGTCAAGGGAGACGTACGCGGCGCGGTCATGGAAAAGGGGGCCGGTGGTATTTTGCGTATTTTCGTCTTCGCGAGTCTCCGCCCGTGCTGTTTCGTTTGTCCACGTATTTTCACCCGCCGACGTCTCCGTCTCCGCGCGCTCCCCACCAACCGGGTTCACCCCCATCACCGGGTCGTCCGCGTCCACGGAGGTGACGTCTCCCCACTTGATTTCGTAGGCCAGCACGTCCCCTTCCCGGACGAGGTACCCGGACCCATCCATGAAATCCTCGCCCCAGCTCGCGGACACGAAGCGGTTCAACCGGGAGGCGGCATTTTCAAGCGTCGCTTTTCTGCGTTCGTCGAAACCGGGAACGGCGAGCGTTTCAACCAAAAAGCTTTTTGTGTCGCAAAGCGACCCCGCCGCTTCGACCGCGGCGACGGAGGCTTTGGAGCCGGGGAACGTAGTATCTCTGGAACCGGGGAACGTAGTATCTCTGGAACCGTGGAACGTAGTATCCATAGTATCCATAGCAACAGTGCCATCCGTACCACCGATGTGTCGGTGTTTCTCATCCCGAAGCAAACCCCGCGCGCGTCGCGTTCGGGGATCCACGAACGGGGGGTTTTGATTTTGATTTTCGTTTTGCTTTTCGAAACTCGACCTCGTCTCGAAACGCGACGACAGCGCGCCTCGCGCGAACATCGCGTGTACGGAACTTTCCGCCAAAGCCTTGAGCGCGTCGACGACTGCGTTGTTTCGTGCAAGGTCAGACGTGGTGATACCCTTCTGAAACGACTCGGCCAACACGTTTTCCGGGTCGTACGCGTCGTCAGCGGCACCACCCGCGGCGGCGGCGGCTATTTCAAAGCAGCGCGCGTTTGAGAGCGTGTTCTTTTTTTTGGAAAAGTCGTTTTGGCCTGAAAAAGTCTGCTCGCCCTTTGTGAGTTTTTCGTAAACCCGCGCGACGAGTAACGCAGTCCGTTGCCTCACCACGGCGCGCATCGGCGACACGGACACGCGCGGTTCCTTTACCTTGCCTCCTTCTTCGTGAAACAACGAATCAAAATTGCGAAATTCCGTACCCTCGTCGTGCGCCACCGTGAACCGAAACTCGAGTGTTTGCAACCCGAAGAGGTTCGTGATGAGCGACCCGGCGGCGGCGTTTCGCGGACCGTTGCTTTTCACGATTTTCAACTTTAAAGCCCGGACGGCGCCTCGCTGGACGCCAGGAGGGGGCGTACCGCCCGAGCCTGGCAAACACTTGATTCGGTTGGTAAAGCGTGATCCATTTCTTCCGCCGGTACCGGGTTCGAAACTCGCGCATGGATTTTCTTTCTCGACAGGCGACACGTCCCGCTTGCCGAACTTTTGGTTTCCTTCCAAGTCCTTCCAAACCCCGTCCGCGATCCCGTCGGAGGCCACGTCGCGTTTGTCGAACCGGAACGTCCATTTGTTTGAGTCTTCCTTTGGAGGAGAGAAGCTGTTGCCATGTCGCTGGTTTTCCGGAAACGAACCATCACGTCCCCGCGTCTGGAAGTCTCCAAAGGTATCCCCAAAATTCGCATCCCCACCGTCGTACGCGCGCCGCGCGTCGTCGCTCGACAAAATCTTGTACGCCTCGCTGATTTCCAGAAACCGAACCGACGCGATTCTATCCGGGTCGTGTGGGTTCTTATCGGGGTGATACAGGAGCGCTAGCTGTCGGTACGCGCGCTTTAGTAACGTTTTCCAATCACTCCGCAGCGAGTCCAGTTTTGATAAACCCAAGACCTGGTACAAATCTTTTGTTTTTTTGCTCTCCGTCTTCGCGGCGGCCACGGCGCTAACCAGTCGCTCGACCCTCGCCCACAAATCAAGCGACGACTCGTCGTCAAGAACGACGGACGTGGATGATGAAAAAGACTTGCGTCGAAAATTGTTTGGAGGTTCATCGATGTCACCCGTGTCCTCATCGAAATCGTACTCGTCTTCCTGTGCTTCATCGTCCTCGTCTTCGCGCGCTTCGTCGCGGTCGAAATCGTCCTCAAACGAATTTTTGTCGTCACGAAAAACTCCACGGGCACCTCGAAAGTTCGCAACGTGCCTCGCCGCTTTTCTCGCCGCGATCGCGTCCGCCTCAGCGCCGTCCACGTGGTCCACGAGTAACCGGGCCCACCCCCGTCGCACCAAAGCGTTTACCAGCTCGACGGACGTGAGGTAGGGGTCGCCGCACAAAAGACGGTCCCCGTTTTCGTAGCGCGAAACTCCGCTCGAAGCTTTGCTTTCGCGAAAACTAGACTCCGAAAACGATTCGCTCGTTTGCGCACCACACCCCGCCAGCGCGTCAATCACCGCGCCGCACACGCGAATCGTTTTATCCGCGTAAGCACGCGCTTCCGCCTGCTTTGCCTCGCCAGCTGCCGCCGCTGCTTCATCCCGCGCAGTCCAAGACATCGCGCGACATGATATGCAATCCGTCTCCAGTTTAAACCCTCCGTCGGGGTTAAACTGTTTTTTGAATTTGTCGATTAGTGTTTCCACCGAAATCCAATCCTGGTTCTTTTCAGCAGCCGCCACGCGCGCAAGCGTTTCAATCGCGTCGGTGTCCAGACGACGACGCACGGAACACGCAATGTTCCCAGGGTCCACGCGTAAACAGTCCCTAAGCACTTCTTGGGATGCTTGTAAAGCGCGTGACATGTACGTCAACACAACAGAGGTTGTTTCGCCAGACACGGCGCCGACGACGTCGCTCGCGGCGGCCGAAGCGCTCGAAACGCTTTCGTCCGCGGTGGCAACAACCGCCCCCCCGAAGCATCGCCTCAGGGCTTCGGAAAGCACCAGCCTTGCGGCCACGTTTGTTGGGTCCAAACGAAGCGCCTCGACAACATCAAATCGCGACCGCCCGCAGTGGTGCGACGCCACCGCGGCGCGCGCGCGGAGCACGTACAACTCGACGGCGCGCGGCGCTTTTTTTAAAAGCGAGTTCGCCGACTTCGTAGCCCGAGCGTTGCGTCCGGCGGCGACGTCGCTTGCGATGCCGGCGTGTGTTTTCTTGTGGGACGCAGCGTTTGCTATTAACAGCTCAGTTCTGCTCGAGTGCCGTGTTCCTTGCGCAAGGCGCGCCGCGTGTGCGCAGGCGTCCCACTCGCCGCTCAACAAAAGAACCTCCGCTTGTAAAAAGAAAGCCTTGCGACGCACAACCGCATCGTCCGGGGTTACGCATCTTCGAGCCAAAGCATCGAGCTTTTCCAAGCACGCACGCGCGCGTTTTGCGCGTAGCTCGACAACCGCGGCGTCGTAGCGTGCTGTGCATGTCACGGCTGGTGCGGCGACGCGTGCTGAGTGACCACTGGAAACCGAGGTGGAAGGCGACGCCACGACGAAGATTAGCACCGCGAAGATTAGCACGCACAAAAGCCTCGTTTTCGCGAGCCGCATCGTCTTGGTCCACGTCTTCCACGCGTGTCCAACTCGCTCAAAGCGCCACACCTTACAATGCCTGACTTAAACCACGTGACGCTCGCATTTCTTCACCCACAGACGCACGACGCGACGCCGCCGCAGTCGGTGTGCGCGGTGTTGTGGACGAGACACGATTGACTTTCGTTGCGTTTTCTTGCACGACGACTGAAGCGCGGAAAAGAGGAAGAATTCGTTTTGGCAGCAGTACATTTTGTTTTGTGTCCAGCTTGAGTCCCTGTCATGACTGTCTGAGAGAGTCTCGAAGACGGAGACTACTTCGAGAGTTCCCTCGAATGTGCTGATTCTATGTTGTTCGGTAACATCAATACCTCCGCCCGCCTCCCCCGGTCAGCGAGAGCACTAGTTTCTTCTTCCCTTTTTTCTTCCCCGGCGCCTCCGCCGCGGCGGCCAACACGTTTTCCGCGTTTGGCCCCCAACCGCGGCTACGTCGCCCCACCCCCGGTCCCCACCCGGGACTTGCGGTGCTTCGTGCTGAATTAGTAGCACCCAGCGCGGGCCCAAACGCGTCACCGTCAAGCCCACCGTGGCGCAGGGTTGGGGCATCCAGCCCTGATGCGAACCCCAAGCCGGCGACCCGGGCAAACGAAATCCCGCGTGGGCCTTCCGCGTTTTCGATCGCCAATTTCGCGTCCTGCAATTCCGAAAAACACAAAGCGTCCTCCGCAGCCGCCAAAGCGCGCGCGCGGCACAACGCCTCGGAAGGCGAAAGCGAGGTTGACTTTTTCGTTTCTGTTTCTGTTTCGTCATCTGGATCTGGAGTACTAGATATCCCGCCCAAAACGTTTGCTCCCGGCGCCGGCATGTTGGCGCGCGCGGCGGCGTCGAAAACCCGCCGCGCGCGTCGGTTTTGAATCGCGAAAGTTTCGTCCTTCGCCGCTTTCCGCCGTGTGTCCTCTTTGAGCCTTTTCCGAACCTTCGCTCGCGCCCGTACCTCCCCCCCGTGTGTTCGCATCACATCCGCACCCACCAAGTCGTGCAAATCAAGCTCCACCACCGTGAACTCCGTGGTCAAAGGAAGGTGCCGCAGGTGCGTCATTCGCTTTCGCGTTTCTAAAGTTTGCGTCCACTTTTCGGCACAAAGCACGGGCGCGGAAATCGTAACCGGCAAAGCGTCGTACCCGCCGAGCCCGGCGGTGAGCAGTTTCAAACAAACGCTGTGTAACACCACGGGCTGGCCATCTTCGCTTTGGTACCAGTAATACGTCTCCGTTCGCGTTTCCGGATTTGTGGGCTGGCCTTTAGTGACGACGTTATCATTCGTGTCAGTTTTGCTTCTTTCGACACTTTCGCCATCCGTCACGTCTCCATCCACCTCTCCACGATTCGGTGTTTCCTCGTCGTCGCTGTCCTCGTCGTCGCTGAACGCGCTCGCGGCTTGCACGGCCTGTCCGTCTAAAAACGCGGCGCTGCGCATCGCCCTCTCCACCGCGCGAGGGGGCAGACCGGGGAACGCCTGGTCCGAAATTTTCGCCTCGGCGGCTTTCGTTACACCGGCCCTCGCCGCCGCGGCCAAAGCATCCCTACGCGCCGGCCCCGCCACTAAAGGCACCGGCGCCGGCGCCCCATTGAACCGCGCGCGTTTCTCCGCCCAGCCAGACACACGCGTCTGCATGGCGTCGCACGCTAGCAACACGTACGGCAGCGTTTGTTCCGCGTCCGCCCCGCCCTCCCTCGCCAAAAAGTGCACGCGTTTCTCCAGGCGTTTCATCTCCAGATCACCCAAAGAGAACTCATCGCGCGTCAGCGTGTACTTGGCGAACGCGTCGCACGCGCCGGCGTCGAGCGCGAAGTCGGAGCGAGGCCAATTAATCGGGGTTATTACAGGGACGTCGTGGGACGCGTGTGGCCCGTCTTTACCAGCTTTTTCTTTTTTCGCCGCACACACTGCCCTTACAGTGGCCACCGCGACGGGCACGGCGCTATCTCGCGCGCGCGACACGAGGGACATGGTCATTTTGTGCGATTTGTTTCCGGTTTCGGTTTGTTTGCCACCGAGGGTATTTCGTATTTGTCCGCCTTCATCAAACCCTTCCCCGTTCCCGTCCCCAATTTTTGCGATGGGCCGTCTTCGCACGTGCCGTAAATCCGCCAACCGCAACGGCGCGAAACACAAAGGGCACTTCGCGGGGTCGCCGTCCTTCCGGTTCGTAACGGCGTGCCTCGCGACGCACGGGAACTAGGGATAAATAAAAGAAAGTGTCAGCATTTCGTAATGTTTGTACTTGTATGAGCAAACAGTGCACTTGTCATGTTGTGCTAAACAGTAAATAGTCACGAACGGGGCTTGAAACAGGGAGGCGGGAATTGGGAAACGCAAGACGTACGCAAAAGCTGTGTCCGCACACCGTGACTTGCGGCGCGGTCATCTCGTTTTCTAGACATATGGGACACGTAATTTGTGTGTGTAAGCCTTGCTCCACGGAAATCACGTCATCCCAGTCCAGCTCGTGATCGGGGTCCACACACGACCCGGCTAAGTCAGCCCAGTCCGCGACTAAAAACCGAAAGTTCGCGGCGAGGAAAAGCTCTCGCCGGAAAACCGAACGGCGATTGTACTTTTTGCCGAAAGGAGGTCTGGCATTTGTGTTGCTTCGGTTACTGTATGCGCTATTGAATCTTTCGTGCGCACCGGTTCCGCCGTCCCGCGACCCAAAGGATTCGCGTCGGAAATTCAGCAAGAAATCAGCGCGCACGCCCTTGCCGCCGCGACTTGGAACGGTTTCAGATGAAGATGGAGGAGGTCCGAATGATGGCGTGGGCATTCCACACGCTTCACGCGCCCCCGACCTCTTATCGTTCCTGAAGGCACCCCCACCGGCTCTGTGGTTCGGGAGGTAGTTTCTGTCACCAGGGCTGTTGCCCGTCCCGTGTCCTTGATCGCCGCGCCCGCTGCCCCTGGCTCGCGAGTCGCCTTTGCCGCCCCTGCCACGTCCCGACCTGTCGCCTCCGCTTAGTGAAGATGAAGAACCAGCACTACCACGCGCCACTGCTCCTGCGTTGCGGGTCGGGACCGGGCGCAGGGGTGGAGGAGCGAACGGAGCCGCGTCGAGATTCAGCCCGCCTCCGCCTGGAGTGGCGTCGTCCGCCATGGCGGCCCGCGATCGACCCAAGCGCGTCCGCGCGTCCACCGACGCGCCTCACGGTCTGGCTCGATGAGAAGAAAAGCCTGCTCGGCCGATTTTCTTTTTATTATTTTCGCTCACAGCACGCGGGCACGAGTAAACGTAACCTCCCAGCATCTCAATCATTCCCCGGGTCGCCCGCACACACGCCCCGCTTGCCCCGCGTTTCTCTTCGCTTCGCGTCACGAGCTTGGCATCGAGAACGTGATGAGTGACCTGGAGCGCGGGTCCGTGGACGAGACCGCGCGGCTCAACGGCGAGCCCGTTCTTCCGGGCGGGCGGCGCAAATCTTCCTCTTCTTCGGGCCCTTCGCAAATTTCGTTCCGCGTGATGGCCGCGTTCGCGGTGTTCGCGCTGCTGGGTACGCTCGGTTCTTTCGTCACCTCATGGGGCGGCGACATCGCCCAGGTGTTACAGCTGGCGAGCCACAAAAGCACCCCGGTGAGTTTCATTCACGTCCCACGCACGGCCGGGACGACGCTGGGGTTCACGGTGCAGGCGCTCGGTGTGCCAATCACCGGTGAGGATCGTTGTTACAAGTACTCGCACCGCGAAAACGCAATCAACGCGGTTGTGTTCCGGGACCCCACGGAACACGTGATTTCCCTGTTCGGCCAGTGCTTCGCGAACCCGCACGGCGCGCAGTCCATGAGCCCGCTGTGGGGCTTCCCCCGGGGGAAAAAAGGCGACACCCCCGAAGCCGGGTGGCGCAACGGGTTGACCAAGTGGCTCGCGCACTTTGGGGAAAATTGGGAACGCGAACGCGGGTACTTCAACTGTTTCAACCCGATTAACATGCAGGCTCGTTACTTAACGTGCGGCGGTAAGGACGAGATACATGACAAGGAGGTGCATTTGGGCGCGGAGCGGTGGGGCACGCCGCAAAAACCGGGCAGGGCGGTTTGGTTCCAGAGCGCGCACTACCTGGGCGTCAACGATGCCGTTGAGCCCGATTTGGACAAAGTGATTCGCAGGTTGGACTCGATGCAGGTGGTTGGTGTCACGGAGGCGTTGAAAGCAACGACGTGTTTAACCGAGTACAACTCACGAGGCACCATACACCCGTCCTGTGAGTGCGGCAGCGACGAACGCAAGGTAAGTAATTGCATTTCCCAAATCCCACGACTGTGTTCCCATACAAGACTGACACTTTTCTTTTACAATAAAGTTCCCGTGGAGACAAACACGGAACGCGAATTACGCGCCGTTTCACTTTTCGGCGCTCTCGGAGAAAGCGCGGGCGAATTTGATGAACGTTACCAGGGTGGACCGCGTGCTTCACCGGTACGCGGTGAAACGCTTCATAAGGGACTCGCTGAGGGCGGAGGAAAAGATGGGCAAACAGTTTCTTTGTGCCTCAGTGCGCCGTGAGCTGGACCAGGTGCTTGACCAACACGAGGACGGCGAGCTCGAAGCGGCGCTTGATGTTCCGTGGGGAAAGTACAAACCGAGTGCGAAATCGGTCGGCGCAACAAAAGAAGCGGCCATGGGATCGCTTCCTTTCGAAAAAGTCGATTTGAAACACGTACCGAAAACATACACCCCGGACGAACAGAACACGCTGATGCGAAAAATGACATCCGCGAAAGCGAAGGAAGTGCTACCGGCGGCGGCGCTCGTGGAGGTGCCGATGACGCACTTTGAGTACGCGCGTTAGTTGGCTGCTATTGATATGTTTGAGAAAGGTCTTGGGTTGAGTCGTTCTTCATTTTTCAAAAAGTTACAGTATTATTATTATGCGGACCACCCTCCGCATCAATCGATGAGATCTTTCCGCGTTTCTTGCATCGTCTCGATCCGGCTCAGGGCTTCCTGTATTTCCCGCTTGGTGTCTTCGATGTTCGTTATGTCTTGTTTCATGATCGGTGCGCCCCCGTTTTTAGTGAGCGCCGCGCCTGAGAGATAAAAAAAGAAAGTGTCAGTCTCGTATGGGCATTCAGTTGGCGGAATGTGGTGGGTGGGAAATACTAACCTTTCCGGTCCGCTTCCTCCGCCAAGTACCCGTCGCTCGCGCCGAGGCCGTCTTTTTCCAACCGCGTTTGCCTCGCCTCCAAATCCGCCTGCTGCTCCAAAAGCCGCCGCTCCATCTCCACCATCTGCTCCGCAACCGCGACCATCTCGTTCTTGATGTCGTCCATCCGTCTTCGCAGCTCAGCGGGGTCCTTCACGCCCGCGGTCTTGACGTCGGTAGGTTCGGCGCCGGTCCCGGTTTCGGTTTCGGGTTCGGTACGAGCGACGTCCGCAACACTCGCAACCGTCTTCTTTTTCTTCAAGTCCTCGCCCTCGCCACCACCACTCTTCTTCGCCGCCTTCGGCTTCAAAACCTCCAGAATGGAATCAAGCACCGAGTCCGCAGCGGTGTACGCCGCGCTGGTTGCCTTTTTTTGTGAACGAAACGTGTCAGTCTTTCGGACCGCGTGAGTGAGTAATTACTCTGGACAATCGGCGAAACAGTGCTTGGATTTGGGAAAGCCCCACCGCGTACCTTTTTCCCGAAAATCTGGCTCATGAAACTTTCAAGCGCGGGCGGAGGTTCCTTGTGAAAAATAAAGTGTCAGTCTGTTATATCGCGATGTATGGACAAACAGTCAGGGCAGAGGTAGTAGTCCCTTCTGGTACAAGTATGGGCAAACGTGGAGGCGGGACTTGGGGTTGGGAAACACGTACCATCCCCGCTTCCTTCGCCACGGCCTGCATTTCCGTCGCCGCCTTGACGATTTCCGTCCGCGCTTCTATTTGCGAAAACGAAAACGAACGCAACAGCCCTTGCAACCCTACTTTCATTTTCTCCAGCGTTTTCTGTTCCGCCTCGATTTCCACCTGCGGCGCGTTCGTTTGCCGCATGCGCATGATAGTGGTGCTTTGTTGCATGATCAGGTTTTGTTGCTTCGAAATGCGCTTCTCTAAGCCGAGCATATCCGCGAGCACGTTGTTGTTCCCCGCGTTCTCCGCGCCGGTTTCAGTCAACCCGTCGGTTGACGACTCGTCGCTCTCGAAAGTCTCGCCGTATGACCCGCCGTCACTCTCCTCGTCCGCCGAACCCCCGAACAAGCTCCCGAAGAACCCGCCCCCCTTGCGTCGCACCTTCCCGACGTGTTGCTTCGCCACCATCAAGGCGACCTCCCCAGGGTCCACGACGAAGAACGGGTGCCGCAGCGCCTCCTCCGCGGAAGGCCGGTCGCCTTTCCGCATGATTTCAGTCAGCGCGTCGTCGTCCCCGCCTTTGCGCGCTTTGTTCCGCGCAACCGCCGCCGCAACCTCCGCGTCTTCGTCGTATGTTCGCGGCCGTAACAACGACCGGGCCAGGTTCCACCCCGCCCCGTCACCAGCGTCAAGAACCACGGTCTTCGCCTTCGTCAGCTGCGCCTTGTTCGCGTCGCGCCACAGGAACAAGTCGTACCCGAACCTTTCGGTGGGTAAAAGGTTTGGTCAGTCGGGACCGTGACTTGTGTGAGTAAACAGGGAGGCCAAAATTCGGGCCGGACACAGTCGGGCGAACTCGGGCCTCCACAGTGCACTAGTGATGTGCGTAGTAGTTGCCAGTAGTACACACTAACACATACATCACGAGTACTGTACTCAAAGAGGGGCGGCGGAAACGGCGCGCGTGTCGGATTTGGGAAACGCGCGGTACGACGCACCTCTTTAAGGATTTGTTAAACGTGACCAATCCTGAATTCGTTCTTAAACTGGGCAACGCGAGCTGCATCATCACCACGCCAGCGCTGTACATGTCGAAGCGGTCGGGTTTGTGCGTGAGCCACGCCGCGGAGCCTGCTGCGTACGCAACCGGCCCGAACAGCTTTCTGATATCCGGCGCGTCGTCGCTCGGAATGAGAAACTCCTCGGGCGGCGCGTACTTTGGGTCCATGATGGTTTCGTCGGGCGCGAAGTTCATGCCGGTTCGGAAGCACGCGCACGCGCCCAAGTCGATAAGCTTGAATTGGCCTTCCTCCAGGGTTTCGTTGTTCCTCCCCAAAGTTGTTAACACCAAGTTGTGCGGTTTAATGTCCCGGTGTACTAAACCGGCTTTGTGGATCGTGTTTAGGTTTTTAAACAGCTGTCGCATCGCGGTTTGCGTTACTTCCAACTCCACCGAAGCGTCGCCTCGGAAGTTTCCCTCTCTCCCGAAAAGCGTCTTCGCGATCTGTGTGGGGTAGTCCTGCTGTGCCATGTACTGCGCCAGGGTCAATGCGCCTTCGTACCGCCAGACTAACCACAGACCTTCCTTCGCGATAGCGCCTTGGTTTTGAAACAAATACGACTCATCTCCACTGACCCGGAACGAGCCGAGAAAATCAGCACACGCGCCTTTCGCATCCCGCGATACCCGGTCGTTCATCCACGCCTCTACCTCCTGTAACTCTGCCGCGCCCTCCACGGTGAGCTTCGGGCGTTTCAGCACCACGGTGCCTGTTTTTCGGGTCTCGATGGTACCGGAGTACACGATCCCGAAGCTCCCCTCCCCGATTTGCCGGTCCAGCTCAACATCGGTACGCTGATACTTGATTCCAGCGCGCGTGACGTGCGTTTTTCTGCCGTTCGGTCGTGCAAAGTGGGGCTTACTAAAAGGGGAAGCGCCCGCCGCGCGGCGAACACAGGCGACGCCGTGACACGCGAGCGCGGGCATGGCGCTCGAGAGTGACCGGGGGCGAGCGCGTGGAACACAGATCACAACGAGAAGGGAAATAACAAGCAAAACTTTCTTACTGGTGTGCCTACATCGCCAGCAGCGCAAACGATATTTGGCGGGACCTTTAGACTTTGAGACTCTTTGCCCATACAAGGAGAAGGAGCTCGTGGAACATCTCGAAGCATCGCCCAACTGTTTTCTGCTGAGCGATCTTTCTCACTTTCTGACAGATTGGTTTGATTATAGGTTATCCGAGGCGACGGTCTGCTCACACGCGTCCGCGCTCCCGGGAGCGCGCGCGATGGTGGCGAGCCAAGGCGCGGCGGCAGCGTGTTGTGCGGGTGGCTTCGGTGCGTGGGGGCACATCGGTCGGGGTTTGCGGAGCACGCTCCACCCTAACTCGTCCGGTGCCGAAGATGGATGTGCCTCGGGTTGCGATGCGGGTGCCGGGACGGGCGGTGGGCGCCCCGGAGGAGGCGCTCGGTCCCGATGGGGCAAAGGGCACCCTGTCGGTCGTGTCGGTGTTACGTCGTACGACGTAGCAGGCACGAGCGGCGTGACCCGGGTGGGTGTCGACGCAGATACGGTGCTGGCAAACGCGCGGGGGCGTTCGAGACATCATGTCGGAACCGAAGGACGAAGCGCAAGTGCGCTGCCCGTGCTGAACGTGAACCGTACGAACGTCGCGCGCAACACCAATGCGCGTCCACAAGAGGAACCGCGGTCCGGCGCTGCTACGTCTACATCGAACGAAACCACTCCCAAAAAGACCGCCCTACGGCTTGTCGCGGGTGTTTGCTCGACAATCGTGGTGCGCACGTTACTGGCGCCGATGGAGAGGGTGAAGCTTGAGTACCAGCTCAACCGGACCGCGCTTCCCGTGGGTTTGGTTATGTCGAAGGTGTTGAAAAGCGAAGGCATCAAGGGTTTTTGGCGAGGCAACGGAATCAACTTGTTACGAGTCTGTCCGTACAAAGCCATCAACTTCGCCGCGTTCGACAGCTTCCGCGCCATAGCCGTGGCGGCGTCGCCGGGCGGTAAAAACGAAGTGGACCGGATTTTGCTAGCCGCGGCGGGCGCCGCGGCGGGAATCGCGTCTGTGTGTTCGTGTTTCCCCATGGACGTGGTGCGTACCAGGCTGTTGGTCAGCGGCGGGTACCAGAAGTACGGTGGTTTGCGCCGGTGCATCCAACAGATGTACAAAAAAGAGGGACCCGGGGCGTTTTACCGAGGGTTCCTACCCGCGATGATCGCCATGACCCCGAACGGCGCCGTGTACTACACCACGTACGACCGGCTCAAGATGAACCGGCTCGGGTGGTTGGAGAGAACCGAGAAGGACCGGGTGATTGAAGAGAAGAGCAAGAGCAAAGGGTCGGGGAAAGTTTCGAAGAAAGATTCAAAGAAAATAGCAGAAGCAGCAGCAGCGCCACCGCCGCCTGTTCGCGTGGAGCAGGGGTACATGATGCTGTTCGGCGCCGTCGCGGGCGCCGCCGCGGAGTTCGGGACGTACCCGTTTGAAGTGATTCGCCGGCAGATGCAGCTGCGATCCGGCGGCCGCGGGGACGGCATGAGCGCTGTTTTCGGAAAAAGAGCCCTGAAAAGGATGACCACCACCGTACGGATAATCGCCAGGAAGCACGGAATGAAAGGGCTGTACGTCGGGGTGTTGCCGAGCGTCGCGCAGGTGTTGCCGTCGGCGGCGCTCGGGTACTACTCGTACGAAATGTTCAAAATTTGGCTCAAGGTTGGGGACGAGTGATGGTAGTTTTTTGTGATCTTACAAGCACAGGTAGGTGAGGTAGGTGATGTCGTCTGAGGTCTCTAGCCTAACGTCCGCGATACGCGATGTACTGCTGACATGATGTAGATTGACGAGGCGATGGCGAAGCGCGCGACCACATCTACGTACAGAAAATAAATGTAGACATAACAAACGCCCGTTCCCTCCGACCTCTCATCACTCCGCTTCCCCCCGCTTCCACTCCCCACTACCGTCGCTGGTGTGCTTCAGCGGCGCCAGTCTTTGTTTCAGCAATGCGATAACTTCCTCCCTGGTTCGTTTCTTTTGCCCGATGTTCACGTACCGGTCGGCTAGAAACCCGTGGTTCCCCGTGAACAAAGCGAACCCGACGTCGAAGAAACCGACTGAGTGTGTACAAAACGTGTCAGTCTTGTAAGACCGCGTTCGTGACTTGCATTCCGCAAACAGTCTTGGGATTCGGGCCTCCACAGCGTGCCTGGATTTGGGAAAGCCCAGGAGGCCGTACCTTGGTCAAACACGAGGGAGTCTTTCTCCGCGTGCTCCGCCAAGCGCTTGACGAACGTCTCTGGGAACTCGCTCCAGTGCAGCTGCGAGTTGACGTGGTGCAGCGTGTGCCACCCGTCGTTGAAGCTCTTCTGGTTATCCGGGTGGTTCAGCACGGTGTAGGCTAACCCGAAGTTGCACCGCGGGTCTTCGGGTTTAATAAACGCGTGCTGACTCCAGTTGCCGAACATCATCGCCGTTGACACCGCGATGAAGGGCGCGGCCATGGTCCAGAAGGACGTGATTGGATTCAAGGCGTGCGCATACGCGTACGCGCCCATCGTGCCGGCCATGCCTAGGAAACACCCGGCAAACAGGTCCCACCTTTTCTTTCGAAACGCGTAGTACGGCAACTCCACCCACGACCCCACCATGAACCGGACCCAGTACCACAGCCAGTGTTTGAAGCTGTCCCGCTGGTACCCCTCCGTCGCGCTCAAGTCCTTGTTCCACGCGTTGTTGTCCACGTGGTGCATCACGACGTGGTGCAGCCAGTACGTGTTGCACGGGATGCCGAACACGGGGGCGACCACGCAGATGTTGAACTTGTTTACGAACTCGCTGGCGCCAAGACACGACCCTTTTTTGAACAACCTTTTGTGCGTGCTGTAGTGCATGGCTAGGATGAACCTCTGCATGTAAAGCACGTTGAACCCGACGAGGTAGGATGCGCCTAGCAAATTGCTGGGAGGTAACGCCCAGAGCAGGAACAGCGCGGGGTACATCGTAACCATGATGTTCCAGTACAACCACGCGATTGGCATGTCCCGTTTGTCCTGTAAGCTCGCTTCCAGCCAACGCGTCACGAAACCCGGGGGCTTGAAGTAATACTCCTGCCGTGGCTTGTTGATGTCATCCAGAAACACCTCAGGGCCGTCGCCTACACGGGGTTGGGAACACGGGAAACGGGTCAGCGGGAGGCGGAAAGACGACTTCGGGAGAGAAATTGAACGTTGGCGGTGCGGCGTCCACGAACAGCCGGCAGATCTGCCAGGCCGCGTGCGTGCCAAGGGACACACGTACCCATGCCGCCTCGGCGGCCCACCAGGGGCGCCGAGAGCTTCTTCTGCTTCTGTTCAGACACGCACATGGTGCCGAAGACCGTCACCAGCAGCGCGGCGACGAATGGAGGTGAGGCTCGGCCGTCACTTGAGTCGCTCATCAAGAAGAGCGACGTGGCCTAAAAGCCACAAGATTTTCGTGGCACCGCCAGTGCGTCTCCAAAACACAGCCGTTTCTTGTATTCACAGAGCGACCGTATCCCCCTCTCCGCCCCTCTCGATTACGAGCCCTTTCAAAGGCAAACCATATTGAACAAACACCTCCCGAGTCCAAGTTCTGTGCGGTCGGCGGCTCGGTATTCGGACAGGTACGGGTCCCTTCGGGTTCCAGACTACCACCTCGGGTTCGTATTCTGGAAACTACTCCCTCGGAGGTATTCTGGTCGCGACGCGAAGCGTTTCGGGAAGTCGTCAGTTCTTGTACATGTACATACACATGTACATAGTACAAACTACATATTTACAACCCGGGGGGAAGCGAGTGCTATCCTCCGCATCCTCCGCCCCCTCCGCCGCATCCCCCCCCGTTTCCCCCGCACCCGCCCCCCACGCCCGCGGCGCACGCGATGCCGCCGCCCCCCACACCGCACGCCGCGCCGCACGCGCCGGCGTCCGAAGTGTTCTGAACCTTCGCCGCGTCGCATAGGCCGAGGCCGTAGTCGCTTCGCGCGGGTGTTGAATACCCGCACAACGCACCAAACAGGGCACACAGCCCGCAACAGCACCACGCGAAACACAGCCGTCGGGTTTCGTACACGTGGATCACGGCTCTTAGGTCAATCGGGGTTATGAATTTCAAGGGCGCGCCGCACGGCTGGATTGGGAATTGCGCGTGGAAGGAACACTCCACTTGTCCGTCTTTAAACGCGTTTCGGTGCGCTTGTTGAAACGCGACGGGAAAAATGGACATCGGCGCAGCGAAGTTAACCCAGGTTTCGCGAACCGTTGGTCCGGGACCCGCCGCGGGCGCGCCGTACACGCGTACGGCGGCGTACTGCACGCCGTTGTCGAATTGTCGGTTGAAAGGGGGTTGCACGAACCCTTCGAAGGTCCCTGAAAAACCCAGAAGCTGGTTCTTTCGCGAGCTCGCGTCGCTCAAGTCCGGGCGCGCGGGGGCGTAAAACACACCTGGTGCGAGCTCCACGGCGATTGGGATGGGACACACGACATTCGCGGCGTGCGTGACGGGATACGTAGTCGGCGAATTCGCGGCAACCGCCGACTCGCACACCGCGCCGGCGGGAGGAACATGCGCCGTGCGTTTTACCAATTCGAACTTTTTCACGTTAAAACCACCGCACGTCCAGTACCAATCAGGAGGGTCTCCCCTCCACATGGTTCCGCACATGGCGTACTGGTCTGCCGGCCCGTACGTCAAGTGCCACAGCGTTTTCGTCATTCGGCCACTGACGTCCAGTTTCGCGCCGGCGGTTCGGTCGTTCACGCCGTCGTCGTGCCCGACGAGTCTACCAGTCACTCGCTTCATCTCCCGCGCGTACGCACTGGGTGTCGAGAGGTGCGCGTGCCACACCAAATCCATGTCGTAGGTGGGCACTAAAAACTCGTCCGGGAACTCCCTCCAAAGCGCCACGAGCTTGGCGTACCGCTCGGACGCGGCGCGAATGAAAGTGCGGTCGGCGTACCGCGGCGGTAGGATTTGGTATAAAAAACCACCCTGCCGCGTTGCGGCGCCACGCACGTCGCTTGATACCGAGAAACACGCATGATTTGAACTTTCGTTTGAATCGCACATCGAGTTTGAGTTAGGAAACTCCGGAAAACACCCTCCTGTTTCACGGTACTCGCGAAGAGCGTCGGCGAGGTCGAACGGGGAGTCTGGCGAAACGTTTTGCCACGCTTGTCGCGCGTTTGTCTCCGCGACCGCGTCGGCCGCGGGCGCGCCGTCGCCCGCGCATAGGAACGGATCGCTCGGGTCGATCAACTCGCCGAAACCCTGCTCGCAATCAGCCCTGTACGCACAAGGGTCCAGGCGGTGTAGGTGGTGCATCCACTGCACGTCCAGGGGCGCCGCGAGCTTTATTTTTTCCGCGCCAGCGCCGGGAGCGTTTTTTAAACTCGCGAGCAAAGGCATCCAGACTTTTTCGTACCTCGCCAACGCAAGATTGAAAGCCTCCGTGGGGTGGTACAGCGCGCCGGGCATGAACCCGGGGACGGTGCGGTGCGCGAAGTGCACGCGCGCGAGGAAGCGGCGGAGAAGGGTCGCGGCGTGCGCCAGGCGGTCGATGACCGCGGGAGGGAAAGGCAGCGGCACGGCTGTTACGTGGTCCACGACGATTACGGCAGAAGTATGACATTCACCTCTGATTACGGGCACCAAATCTGGCCCGCCGCAAAGTTTAGCCACAGCCGCGGGGGGGCGGACGGCGCAGGCCATGCCGATATCTAAACAGCGCGCGCGAGCTCGGCCCCGCGATGCGCTCACGTGAGATGTGGGGTGTGCTCCTCATGGCTTTTCGCTTCGGTCGGACAAAACAAAAAAGTGTCGCAAAAAGATCTTTCCATCAATTGGCGATCACTACTGACTAGTGCTCTACTCGTACTCCTCGTCGCTGTCGTCCCGCCCCCGTTTCCGCCCCGACCCGGCGTTGGGTTTGATTTCGAAATCGTCGTCGCTCGTCTCGTCCTCGTCCTCGTCCTCGTCCGAGTTCGCGTCCGGGTCAAACGCTTCTTCGCCCTCGGGTTCTTCCTCGGGTTCTTCGTCGTCGTCCATCTTCTCGTCTTCGTCGGAGTTTCCGTCTTTACCACCGTCTTTCTCGTCGTCCTCCGAGTCCGCAAAATCGTCGTCGCCGTTCTCTTCCAACAGGCTCCGGTTCACGTCCGTCTCGTCCACGGACACGTCGAGCGCGGCGGCGGCGGCGGCGGCGTTTCCTGCACCCGAAACAACGACGCTCGCGCTCGCGGAGCTCACCGCCGCGTCGAAGCTCGCGGGCCGCGGGCCGAGCGTCCCGGCGTTCGCCCAGAGCCAGGTTTCAAACTCGAGCAAACACCGCTGAGGTTGGTACGCGAAAAGTGGTTAACGTCGCGTGTTGGGGGTGCAGGGGTAATAGGTATGCGTGTTGGGGTGTATTGCACGATGTGTGGACAACAGGCAGGGTAATCGGTATGCGTGTTGGGGGTGTATTGCACGATGTGTGGACAACAGGCAGGGGTAATCGGTATGCATGTTGGGGGTGTATTGCACGATGTGTGGACAACAGGCAAGGGTAATCGGTATGCGTGTTGGGGGTGTATTGCACGATGTGTGGACAACAGGCAGGGGTAATCGGTATGCGTGTTGGGGGTGTATTGCACGATGTGTGGACAACAGGCAAGGGTAATCGGTATGCGTGTTGGACGCCGTGTGGACACACGTCACCGGCCATCGGTCTGAACAGTCACATGCGCGTTGGAGGTAAAACGTAGGTGCCGCCTGATTTGGGAAACGCGCAAGGCCGTACCTGGTAGTGCGTCCTCAGCGCGAAACTCGCGCTGGTTTGCGTCGCGAGGTCCTTGCCAAGCGAAAGCGCGATTTTCTTCCAGTTCTTCTCAAGCGTCACTAACTCGTACCCGCCGCTCCGCATGACTTCCGTCAAGACTTTGTAAAGATCAAGCTCCTTGCCGCAAAACGTGGGCGCGCGCGCGGGCCTGCGTGTAAAAGAAAAATGTCAGTCTCGAGTCTTACTGTATAGGCAAACAGTCCACTTGTGATGTATGTAGTATACTTCCTTTTAATGACTAGTGTAGTCACAGAGGGGCTTGAAACAGTCGGCGGGATTTGGGAAAGGCCCAATACGTACCTGGTGTGCGGCGAACACGCCTCTCTCCACGTCACGAACTCGTCCCTCGCCGCTTTCGTGGCCTGCGGCCACCCCAGCCGCACCGCGATGTTAGTTCCATGTTCGCACTTTTCAAGGTGCTCCGCGTTTCGGCGGGTTTCGGTTTCGTCGTCGTCGTTTGCGGCGTCGGCGGTTCCGTCAACCGCAGTCGAAGGCTCATCCCGGTACCGTACCGGCGCCAAATCGATCTCCCAAGGACACACCCACATCGGTTCCTCGCCGTGCGGGTCGCTGTCGAAAACAACCTGCGTGTTTTCCCAAGGGTCGTCCCCGTTCTTCACCTTTGAAACCCGCCCCAGCCAGTACTCCGCGCCGCGCTCGCCAATCAAAATGCCAACCTTTGAGGGTAAAGAAAAGTGTCAGTCTTGTACAGGCAAACAGGGAGGCGGGATTTGGTGAAAGGCCCAAGGCCGTACCTTTTCGGGTTTCGCGCGAACCGGTTGCGTTTCGGTTTTGACGTCGGAAGCGTCCCCCGGTGTCGCTTGTTTGGCGTTTTCGGTTTTGACGTCGGTACTCGGCGTTTGCATTTGTCCGTCGACGTCATCGAACCGCGCTTCTTCCTTCGCCATATCCGCGTCGGAGGTCTCGTCGTCGTCGTCGTCGCCGTAACCCCCTCCGAAAACCCCCTCCGCCCGCGCCGCGTGCGGAGGAAGGTCGACATCCGGCAAGATGTTCATCGCAAGCGCGCCGTACGCGTTCGGGTCGGCGCCGGTTGTGAGGTCTTCGAACAACATTTGAACCCGCGCGCCTTTGGACCACGGCCGGTCGGACGAGTGCTGCGAGTGGGTGACGGAAAGGAAAAGGTCAGTCGGGAGTGCCTTGAGTAAAGGTATGACGGGTAACAGTACCGGGGGTACTCAAAGAAAAAGAATCGTCTTAATGATACCCATCCTCCATGAAACAGATTTGGGTAAAAAGAAATTGTCGTACCTGGTACTTGTCCCACGCGATGATGTAGTCCGCGATTTCGCCGCCCGCGAATATCGGCGCGGCGACTAACCGACGCGCGGTTCCCGGGTCCTCTGGAAGGGCGCCCGACCTGATTGTAAAAAAAGAAAGTGTCAGTCTCGTATGGGCAATCAGTCGGCGGAATGTGGTGAATGGGAAAGGCCCTTTCCTGCGTTTCCCCGGCACCATCGCCGCGGGGTCCACCAGTTCCAGCAACACCCAGCAACACGGAGGCGTGCCTCCCATGTCGGGGTACTCGGTAGGCGGGGGCACGGCGCCTCGGTACGCCACCCCTCTGACCACCGCCCTTTCCACCGGCCGTAACTCCTTTAAAGGGATCCACCCCTCCGGGGTCCCTAAATACCGCTCCCTGGTAAGTTTGAAACCCTTCCGCACCAGCGCCACGAAAGAACCGGGCGCGCACGTGCGGACGCAGACGTGCGTCGCGGAAGGGGTCGCTGCTAAGAACTGCGTTTGCGTCAGACGCTGGGGGTCGGGAACAAGAGAGGCGCACAGCGTGGCGAGCAAACGCGCGGACCGCGCGACGGAGAGCGTCTGTGATTGTAAAAGAAAAGTGTCAGTCTTGTAATGGCAAACAGTGGTGGGATTTGGGAAAGGCCAATACGTACCTGCGAAGTCGCCAGCGCGGCGTCGGAAGTGGACCACGCAATCGCCTCGGCGGCTTGCGCGGACGCCAGCGCCACGGCGATCGACGCTTCCTCCACGGACATTGTCTCCTTGGGCGGCACGCGGAGGTCGAAATTCTCCATCCCCCGCAAACCGGTGAACCACGCGTCTCGCCGCTCAAGCCACTCCACGCGCGTCGCACCCGAGGACCGCAACATCGCCTCTAGGGGAGGCAAGATCCGTGCGACGAGATTCGCGAGGCGGTCGCCGTCCACGCTCTCGTCGCCGGCGGCGAAGGACCCGCTGCCGAACTCATCAGGCAGCGCCGCGCACAGGTTAAGGCACGCATGTAGCCACTGCGGTTGGCGCTCCCAGAACCGCGTGCTTCCACTCAGCACGAATCTCACCACGGAGCACAACGCGTCGGCGGCTTCGTCCCGGGCGGCGCCGGGGTCTTTGGTATGGCCGCCCGACACCGAATCGAGGTGTTTGTATCCATCCTCGCGAAGGTTGAACTGGTCGAACGCGTCAATCGGGGTGGGTGACGGCACGTCGCTGTTCGTGTTAATCGGAACGTCCTCGTTCTCGCCACCCGGGCCTTTCGTGGACACGACAGCCGGTTTCCCCAAGGTCTTCATAAGAAGCGCGCTGATGCTCTTCAGCCGGCGTTCGTCCACGCACCGTGGGTTCCGCGGGTCGTCGTCCAGCCATTCCTTGAGTTCCTTCAGGCGCGGCCCGACGTGGAACACGCCCCAACGCGTGGGCCATTCGTCCAAAGTGTCACTCGAGGCGAGCGCGTCGTTTTCACGCTTGCCTCGCTTAATGCACGCCCGGGCTTCCGCCGCGACCCGCGCGGCGCGCGCGGCCGGGTCTTCCTTCTTCGTCGGGGTTTTCAAAGCTACTGGCGCAGTGTATTCCGCCTCACTCTTCATCAATACGTCTCCGGCACCGTTTCGTTCTTCCGTTTTCGTTTCCATTTTCGGTTCCGTTTTCGGTTCAGCAAACGTGTTGGGCTCGTCGTCGCTCTCCGCGCCCGCGTTGCGCCGTGTTAACTCCTCAGGCGTGGCCTCCTGCACGAACAGCATCGCGCACCCCGCGCTCCCGCCCAGGATGTGGTACGCGCGTCCGCTTTCATCCGTCGCGATCGCCCGGTGGCGAAGGTAACACCCGCGGTCCGCGGAGTTCCGGACCCACTCGAGTAACGTCTCCGCCCAGTCCGGTTTGGGGGTTTCTTTCGATGAAACAAGCGCACTGCCTGTGCTTGTAAAAGAACAGTGTCAGTCTTGTATATTGCGACGTATGGACAAACAGTCAGGGCAGAGGTAATTGTCCCTTCTGGTACGAGTATGGGCAAACAGGGAGGCCGGGATTTGGGAAAGGCCCAATACGTACCCCCAGCCGGCTTCACTCTCCGCGGCGCCAGCGGCAAGTGTCCCATGTTGTGCGCCGCCCGCGTGCTTTCCGTTTTGGCCTTCACCACCTCGCCCATCTCCTCCGAGTCGCACGCCACGCACGAAAGCCCCACCGCGAGCGCGACTCTCTCGGCGGGCGGTAGCACGTGTGTGACCCTCGCGCCTTCCTCGCGCTTGCCAAGCGCCGCCGCCGCGGCCGCCGCGCCTTGTTTGATCGCGCGCGACGGCCACGTGGGCGGCCCCGGGCCGAGCACCCCCACGGCTTCCGCAGCGACACCGCTTGTGTACACCCCGAGCGTCGCGCCCACGCGTTCGCTCCAGTCCAGCATCAGCAAGTCCTCGGGCTCTTCCATGTTGGAAGTGGCTTTGGTGGTTTTGGGGGCGACGGTTTGCGACCTGCGCGTGAACCTCGCGGCTTCGTTTTCGCCGCCGCCCGCGCCGGCGCCCGCGACGCCGCTTTCGCCGACGCGAAGAAGCGCCACGCACACGTCCCTTACGATGAGGTCGTCCGAGGGTATTGTTTCCCCCGCGGGCGCAAGGAACGCGCGCGCGAACCGGGGCCAAGGGCACGGCGGTATCCGAAGAAACGACCCGAACACCTGCGTAAGATCCCACAGCGCCAGGGTTTCCGCGATGAGCGCGGGTGTGGCGTTGTAGCTCGCAGGCACCACCGGTTCCGCACACGGCGGCGCTTCCGTTCGGCTTACCCGGGGGCCGGAAGGTACCGGCCGGCGCGAATGGCTGGTGCCCGGAGGCCGGCTACCGCCGTCGCCGCCGCCCCCGCCGCCTCGTCGCGTCGCCGCCAAACGTTCCCGCTGCGCCAGTCTCTGCGCCGCCCGTTGCGCGTTGCGCCGCGCAACCTTCGCGTCCGCCAGTTCTTTCTGTTTCGTCAGTTCCAGGACGTTTTTGAACCCGTCGATGAGCTCGGGTTTTGTCAGTTCGGTCCCAGCAACCAACGCCCCCGCCGTGCGCAACGACTCCAGCTGAGCCGCGATGAACGCCCCGTCCTCGACCACGTCCCGTGTGGTGTACGCGAGGGGGACGACTTCCGCGGCGGCTTCGACTTCAGGTTTGTTTTTCTCATCCCCTTCTTTGTCCTCGTCCGCTTCTTTCGCGCCGTCGCCGCCCCCCTCCGCCTTTACTCGCACCGCTTCCAAATCTCTCCGTGTCCGTTCGCTCGCGTCTCGGGAGTTGGACGCGGCGACGACTCGGAACCGCGGGTCGAGCAAATCCCCGCTCACCACCAAAGTGTTCTTCGCGCACAGGGCGAGCGCGTCGTTCAAACTGACCGCCCAGTTCGCCCGCAGCGCGTCGGCGGCGACCGCCGCGAACGCGACGCGTCGCTGCATGGGCGCGAACGTCCGCAGGTACGTCTGTGAGGGGTTTATGAGCTTGTACCACGCTCGTAGGGTAACCAGCCATATCGAGGGCGGGTCGGTGTACGAAACCGTCCAATCAAGCACTTCGCTGAGCTTCAACGGGTGCGGCGGTTTGTCAACCGAAACGAGATCTCCGCTTTGCGTCAAAATCTCAAAAGGGCGCTTTCCCCCCTCACCGCCCTCCAGCTTGCGCGCCTTGCCGAACACGATAACGTTGCTGCACCGAATTTGTTCCAAACCCACCATCTTCTCCTCGTCCCTGCGGTCGCGGATCTCGAAATCTAAAGCAAGCGGGGGGGGAAGGGAAGGAAAGGGCGGAAGGAGGTGAGCGGGGAAACGTTTTGGGAGAATTTCACGGACATAAAGAAAACTCGAAAGACGCGGGAAGGAAAACGTGGCCCTGCTCTCTCCGAGCGGCTCGCTGAACCGGCGTGCCTACCCGCGCGGGTGTTCCGTACGTGGCGCGGGGCGACGTACCTTCCAGGGTTCGCAGGGACAGACACGTTCCCGGTATTTCCGGTTTGTCGATCCGATCAAACACCGCGAGCATCGCCGGGTCCGGGCCTGGTTTCGCCGCGATGTTCGCCTTCGTCGCATCATCCGAGTTGGCCGGAGCCGAGACAGCTACGGCGGGGATGCCAGATGGCACAGGATCGGACATATCGCCTCTTCCAAACCGCGCCCTAGCGGACCACCTTCGCGTCTCGGTGCGACTCCGGCGCGGTACCCGACCGAAACGACCGCACGCTCCCGACGCCGCGCGAAGGGTTTTCTGAGAAGACGGCTCGTGGTTTCGATCGGGACGGGATCTGGAGCTGGAGATGATTGAAAGGCTGCGTTGGCGGTGGGGACTGCCCGAGACAGTCTGCTGATTTTTTTTGTTTTGTTTTGGAGAAATCTGACTTGTCTCCCTTCTATCCTCTATTGCTAGTACAACGTACCCCGCCGCTTCGTGCGTCACCGCGTCGTCGCCCCTGCCCACGCTGTCCAACCACCCCACGCGCTACCGCGTTTTCTTGTCACTCGTTTTTCTTTGCTTCCCCGCGCTCGTACGCGCAAACAGTCTCGCGAATACGACGACTAACCTGAAACCCCGCCCAACAACCCACCCGCCGACCGCGCCTCGTACGCACGAAACCGGCCACTTCTGCCAAGCACGGTCCCAGTCCAGAGGAATGGGCATCGCGCCTACCCACGCCCCAACTGAGGTACCCCACACACCGTATATCCACACCGAGTCGGACGGTGAGAAGTGCGTAAGCGAGGACGGGTAGTAAGACGCGCCGTCTGTTTTTTTTGTTTTTGTCGAAGCCTTTCTTTTTGTTTTTGACTCAGAAGAGGTTGTTTCGTCGTCGTCGTCTTCGTCGTCGTTCACGCCTCCCGCCGCCGTGAGCAGCACACTCCACGTTTTGGCAATTTTTCGATCGGTAAAAGGCACGCCGTACCTAACGGCTCCTGGCGCGCAGGTTAGCGACGCGACGAGCAACGCCAGATGCGCGGTTTCCTTTGGCTTTGCCAAAGAGGAGACGCCCAGGGAAACCACTGCGAGGAAGCACACCACGAACCCAACCGCGACCCCGGCGAGCGCCCGCCGTGTCGCGGCGACAACGCCGGCGGTGGGGATACCCCACCTGGATTTCTCGGTCCAGACTACGTAAGTGGCGATGACACAGACGACGTGCGCGACCGACGCGACGCGAGTCGTCGCGAGTATCTCGGTGGTCACCGGCGCATCGAAGTGCCACGCGCTGGGCACACCAAACTTCAAAGGCACGATGACTGCGGCGCTGACGGCTACGGCGCGCGCGACAAGCGCCGCTAAGGTCCACGCCGAGACCACCTGCGAGCTCGGCACAAGTTTACTCATCACCACAAAAGAAGTCAGGAAACACCGCCGCGCGGCGCGGAGAGGATGTGCCGCGTTCGTCGCGACTTGGACAACGACGATGTCAGCTTTTCAAAGTCGCTTGTTTATCGAAAAAGTCGCCTTTTAGTGACGACCGCCGCGTCGAAGGTCACTCCTGGCTGGCAACGCGTCCACACCCCGCGCCCGCGCGATGAGCCAACCCCCCGCGGTGAAGATCACCGAGGTTCTTCCCAAGTCCGGGTTGGTGTACTCGGAGAAAGGCTCGCTGAGTGAGGTGCTTTCCAAGCCGAAGATCATGCCGCTTAAATCGGTCACGCTGGAGCGAATCGAGGAGCTGGAACGACAAGCCTCTCAGGCGGCGTCGCAACAGCGACTTGAAACCGCGGCGCGGTCACGCTTCCCACCCCCAGGAGGGGGCTTACCGTCGGTCCGGTAGCCCGTGTGCCTCGGTAGCCCACTTCTTAGCATAAAACACACGCCGGGTCCCGTTCGTACAACGCGAAAGGCGTTGGGAACCGCAAATGGCAAGGCGGAGGCGGAACGAAACACGTTCCTACGCATCTGGCCAAAGGGTGTTAATCATATGACAGGTAGTATTGATATCCGATGTCATCAATGTGTAGTAACGTTATTAATGATACCCTCTGCTATTCTCAGAACCCCGAAAACGCGGTCCCCAACACTCAATACCGCCGCCCTGCTTTCCGCCGGCTGCCAACCTTGCCCCCCCCTAAACCGGCTTCCGAGGCGAAACGCATGAACTTCGCCCAAAGCGGCGCCGCGACCTCCGCGCCGGTTCCCGGAAGCGACCTGGTTGTGCACGAAAAGGGTCAGTCGGTCGGACCATATGTATATCCGGGATTGATATTACGTAAACAGTCGTGGTAAAAGTTCGAGGGAATGCGCCCTTCTGGTCGTAATAGTCCAGGACGCAGGACGAGTATGCGCAGTCAGGCACCGGCGGTGTGTGGTGATTGGGAAAAGTCCTTACGTGTTCGTGTCTCTTCCCGCCCACACCACGCACGCCAACGAAGGCGTGTACCCCGCGAACCACGCGTCTCGGTACTCGTCCGAGGTTCCGGTTTTCCCCGCGGCGGTTTCGCTGTTCCACCCCAGGCCGGCGGCTTTGCCCGTCCCTCGGGAAAGCGCCAGGCGCAACATCCCGCTCAGCGCCGCCGTCGCCGCCGGGGAAGAGGCCAGGCGCCTTACTCCCTTGTGCCGGTACACGGTACCGCCCGCGCGGTCCCGGACTTTCGTGATCAAGTGCGGTTTCGAATACACACCGCCCGCCGCGATCGTGGCGTACGCCACGCACATCTCAAGAGGCGTTGTTTCGCAGCTCCCCAGGGAAACGCTCAGCGCGTGCGGCAAGGGCGAGGTGATGCCGAGGGCGTACGCCATTTCCAAAATCTTAGCAACCCCAACCGTCTCCGCGACTTTCACGGTCGGTACGTTCAGGCTCTCCACTAAACACTCTCGCACCGAAACCGTGCCTTTGTACTTCCGGGTGTAGTTCATGGGCGTGTACGTCGGTTCCTCGCCCTCTGGGACGTCGAACACAACCTCCTCGTCCTGAATCAGGGATGACGGGTTGATCATCCCGGCTTGAAGCGCGGCGAGGTACACGAACGGCTTGAACGCGCTGCCCGCGGCTCTCTTTGCCAGCACCGCGCGGTTGAACGGCGAGTTGGCGTACTCCCGGCCGCCCACTAACACGCGCACGCCCCCTGAAAACGGGTCTATCGCGACAAGAGCGGCTTCGCCTTTGTCCTCACCCCGTATTGGTACCAACCCGTCCTCCAGCACTAGCTGCTCCGCCCTTTCCTGTAGCGCCAAGTCAAGCGTGGTGTGCACCTTCAACCCGCCCTGCGCAAGCACGTCCTGGCCTTGGAAAAGCTCCTTGAGGTGGTACAACACCTCAGACACGAAAAAGGGGGCGCGGTACGGCGCGGCGCTGCCTCTCCCAAGTCTCGGCACGCCCCGGCCGCCGGTGTACGCGCTGGTGTGCTCCACGCTGGAAAACTCAAGCCCTGTGGAGCGCTCCAAGTCGGATGGCGGGCGCAGCGCTAAGCTCGCGGGTAACGGCGAATCCGCGAACCGCTTGGCTTGTCGTTCGTTGAGGTATCCGTGCTTGGCCATGCGCGCCAGCGCGGTGTTCCGCACGCGCCTCGCACCCGCGGGGTTTGCGTACGGAGACAGGGCTTCCGGCGCGGGAAGCAACGCTGCTAACAAAGCAGCTTCCCCGACATCCAGCTCTTTCGGCGTCTTTCCGTAATAGCTCGCCGCCGCGCCCGCGATGCCGTAAACGCCGTGCCCCCAATACACGTGGTTTAAGTACGCCTCCAGCAGCTCGTCTTTCGTCAGGCGCTTTTCGACCTTCATCGACAGGATGATCTCCGCCAGTTTCCTGGAAACCGTCCGGTCTTGCGATAGCACCAGGTTCTTGACTAGCTGCTGCGTGATCGTGCTTCCGCCTCCCATCTTACCCAAGCTCCCGATGGCTCGCAGCAAACCTCTCAAGTCCACGCCTTTGTGCGTGAAAAAACGGTGATCCTCGCTCGCCACGATGGCTTGCCACACCGCGGGGGCGACGTCTTTTAACCGCACGGCTTCACTGCTCAACGTCGCGATAACCCGGCCTTTCACGTCGTAAATAATAGTAGGCTCCCCAGTATGCCCCTCCTTGCCGGACTTGTCGCCCTCCGTTAAATCGCTCCACCGCTTGAACGCGCCGCCGTGCTTCATTGATTTGTAAAACTTGAAGAAATCGCGCAAGCCCGCGATTGAAATACACGCCGCGCTTACCAGGACAAACTTGGGGAAGCCCGTCACTAAATTCGCCCGGAGCTCTTCCCTGCCTCTTCGGCCGTACTCGCCGTAATCAATGGGGGCTTTGCTGCCTTGTTCAGGAACGGAGCCGTCGTCTGATTCCCCCGCGGCGTGCGTTTTTTTGTGCGCGCCACTTGACGTCTTCCTCGTTGTTCCTTTTAAAGTGTGCCCACCGAAAAGGAAGGCGGTTCGCCTGGTACCTCCTCGGAGTCGTCCCACGGGCAGGCTCACCCGGCAAGGCCACGCCGCGGCGCCGATGGAGCCCATCACGTTGCCAGAAGCGCACACGCGCCAACGCACGTCGACGCCAGTAGACACGGCTCGCGGCGACGTGACCACGCCTTGGCCTGAAGCAGACGCGATCGTCGCGCCGCGAAACGCCGTGGGCATCGGCATCGAAAGCTCGGAAGCCACCATCGTGAATCACGCGTCTCGGTGTTCGGCCCTAAATCTCCGTGCGTACCTCGCGCGTGACCTCGATCGCACCCTCTTCGAAGGTAACACCGAAACACCCTCGCAACCGCCTTTGCGCGTCCACACCGCGCTGCGCACGTCGAAGTCTGTTCCTCGACCGACGTCGAGATTCGAAAAGGTTGTAGGCACACACGTCGTAGCTTCGTCTAGTCTGCCTTTTTAACCGAGTTTGAACTTCGTCGCGGACGACTTTGTTTCCACAGCGCGCAGCGCAACTTCGGACATGGGCGTCTCCCAGTCCAGAGCGGCGGCGGCGTCATCCGCGCCTTCTGCTCCGCACCAAGCCGCGTGGCGAACCTCGAGCAGTGGCGCGGTCGCGCCTGGAAACACGCGCGGTGTTGGCTGTTTTCCTCGGCGTGTTCCCCCCAAAACGCGTCGGGCGACTCCGCGGGCGACCGCGGACTCTTCCGTCGCGTTGAGCGACTACAGCGTCCAATCGCGCTCGCGCGAGGACGTTTCGCAGCTTCTCGCCGATCTCAAAGGTGCGGATACTCACTGCGGATACGCGATACGCGATACACACCACCTCCCACGCGCGCGCCCCTCGCGTGACGCACAGCTGTGCACCCTTCCTTTACGACTTCCGCAGGCTGACCCCCCCCCCCCCCCCCCCCCGCCCCCCCCCCCCCCCCCCCCACCCCCCCCCCCCCCCCCCCCCCCCCCCCCCCCCCCCCCCCCCCCCCACCCTCCGCTACCCAGATGACGGGCTTCTCGACGCCCTGGACGCGGTCGCCGCGGACATGGCGGCTCGCAAGATTTCGTTTCTCAACCCCACCGGCGGCATGGTGTCCACTCCCTTCGCGCCTCACAAGGGAGGCAGGGACGAAGGGAGCATTTTGCGACGAAGTACTTCGCAAATCGTGGGAACTTCGCGTCGCGACGTGAGCATGGGCGACCCCCGACGCACCGCGCGGCGATTGACTTGGACGGACGCAAGGGACATCGCGCAAGCCCTGGAGCACGTGCATGTGTTCGATATCAGGGACGCGATGTCGCGGTGCGGCGGTATCGCACCAGCGGAGCAAAGGTTCAAACCCGACTACTCCCCGGTGCGGCGCGACGACGCCGTGCCGGCTTCCGCGTTTGTGTGCGACGCGGTGCCGGTGCCTTCATCTTTTTCCAACCTCTCCAACCACCACGAAGGCGTCCCCGTGTTCACCCTGGACTCCGCGTCTCGCAACGCGGCGCGACGAATCGCGGCGCAGCTGCTACGGCACGAAGCCATTCACGGCGACACGTCAGGGCTCGACGTGCGCGCCAGGATAGGGAAGATGCTGAAGCGACGAGTCACGCCGCGGGTCGCGGCGTCCGTGGAAGGCGCAGCGGCGGCGGCGAACGTGGGACAGGCGACACCGCCACGTTCTGGCGACACCGCAAACACTGGTGGTGACAAAGAAAACGCCAACGTTGTGGACGGCGGCGTGTGCATTGACAGGCACGTCACCACCGCGGGCGACGCGTTGCTTGTGTACCTGGTCACGGCGCAGCTCCGGCTGCGGCGGCAACGCGAGGCGCTGGAGCGCGTGCGGCTCACCAAGGTTGTGGAGATCGCGCGGTTACTGAAACAAAGCGACGTCTGCGTATCATCCGTCCCCTCAAAACGAGTCGCCGCCGCGCTGCGCACGTTACACCGGGACGCCATCGGGTTGATTGACGCGACGGCGCACGTCAGCGCCGCTGACGCGTGCGTGGTGTTTCTTGAAACCGCGCTTGGAACGCAGTCACCAAACACCGACACCTTCACACACAACAACACCGAAACGTGCCTCGCCGTTCGCGACGACGTGGACGCGGCGGTGTCTCCCAACCTGGCGACCCCGAACCTGTCCACCACGATGTCGTCAATCGAAGAACACCCGACACACGGCGACGCGCGCGGGTCGGGGGAGAGGTGCGGGGCTTTCCCAATGAACACGCTCCGCCAGCGCGATTGCGCATACTCGTCCTGATGAAGGGACGGCTATACCTCTGACTGTTTACGTAATACCCGTTACGACC